>SESE01000083.1_pt1 | contig 40824 bp, 38 predicted proteins | sample 3171371 | NCBI WGS metagenome assembly SESE01 (sample SAMN06051881, study PRJNA518727) | freshwater metagenome | biome: subpolar coniferous forest; feature: holomictic lake; material: water; isolation source: holomictic Lake 442, 13 m depth | place: Canada: near Kenora, Ontario | collected... | reverse complement strand
GCCGACGCCGCACGGAACTGCTGTTCGCGACCAACAGCGCCTGGGTGATGTACCAGCCAAAGGGTGTGGTCGGCATCATCTCGCCATGGAACTTCCCGGTGTACCTCGCACTCGGCCCGCTGGTGACGGCGCTCGCCGCCGGCAACCGCGCGATGATCAAGATGTCAGAGTCGACACCGCGCACCTGCGCTGCGGTGCGCACAATGCTCGCAGAGTGCTTCGACGAGAATGAGGTGGCCGTGATCGGCGGAGCGGTCGCGGCGGGACAGGCGTTCGCGGCACTGCCGTTTGATCACCTAGTGTTCACCGGCTCACCTGCGATCGCCCCGGCTGTCATGCACGCCGCTGCCGACAACCTTACGCCCGTGACATTGGAGCTAGGCGGCAAGTCGCCGGCGATCGTTGCCCCTGGCGCCGATGTTTCCGCCGCCGCGGCCGCGATCGCACACGGCAAGGCCTTCAACTGCGGACAGATCTGTGTCTCGCCAGATTACGCGCTGGTGCCAAAGGCACAGGTCGCGGAGTTCGCCGCCGCCGTAGTCGCAGCGTTCAAGGCACAGGTACCTAGTACCACCGGCAACCCCGACTACACCGGCATCGTCAACGACCGTCAGCATGCGCGCCAGCTCGCGCTGATCGAAGACGCCCGCCAACACGGCGCCGAGATCCTCGTCGCAGGCACGCCAGGCACCGACCGACGCCTGCCGCTGCATGTGATCACCGGCGTCACGCCCGCGATGCGCATCGCGCGCGAAGAGCTGTTCGGGCCACTGCTGCCGGTGATTGGTTACGACAGCGTCGATGCAGCGCTCGCCTACGTAGCAGCGGGCCCGCGGCCGCTGGCGCTGTATCCTTTCGGGTTCCACGGCGAGGCGCTGGCCTTGCTGCTACGCCGAACTCACTCCGGCGGCGTCACGGTCGGCGACTGGGGCTGGCACGTGTTCAACCACGACCTGCCGTTCGGTGGCTCGGGCACCTCAGGCATGGGCTCGTACCATGGCGAGGAAGGCTTTCGCGAGCTGTCGCACGCGAAAGCGGTGTTCCGTCGCCACCGCTTCTTCCCGGTCGGACTGTTCCGTCCGCCTTACGGCCGCTTCGTGCAACGGCTCGTGCTGCGCATCTACCTGGGCAAGCCGCCGCGCTGAGCTGCGCCGGCGCGCCACTCGGCCGCCGTCTGCCCATATACCTCGACCTCGATGCCAATCGGTGCCGGCATCAGCGCACGGCGCTGCCAGCGCGAACCGAGCCGCTCGGCGAGCGCGACAGAGGGTCGGTTGGCCGCATCGATGCAGTGGATGAACTCGTTCCAGTGGAGCGTCGCGAGCGCCCAGTCGATCGCCGCAGTGGCGGCCTCGAAGGCGTAGCCCTGCCCCTGCGCATCGCGGCGCACCCCCCAGCCGACCTCGTTGCCTGGCCAGCCGTCAGGGCGCCACGGGCCGACCCGGCCCACCCAGCGGCCGGTGGAACGCTCAATCACCGAGAACATCCCGAAGCCGTACAGCGCCCAGGCGCCCGCCATCAGGCCGAACGCGCGCCAAGCCACCGCCCGTGGCTGCGGGCCACCGAGAAAGCGCGTGGCCTCCGCGTCGCCGGCGAATGCCGCCCAGTCGTCGAAGTCGTCGCGACGCGGCGGCCGCAGCAAGAGCCGCGGCGTCAACAACTCCAGTGTCGCGACTGACGGCGAGGTCAAAGCCACTCGGTCAGCCCTTCGCGCTCATTGAGCGCCCGAAATGACGGCCTGGCGCGCAGTGTGTCCACCAACCTGCCAATCGCAGGCCACTGGGTGGCCGGACGCGGCATGTCGCGCGACCAGCGCGCCAGCATCGCCGCATGGAAGTCGACCGCGGTGAGCGCGGCGCCTGCGATGAACGGCCCGCGCACCTGCAGATGGGCGTCCAGTCGCTCCCAGGCCGCCTCGATGCGCTGGCGCGCACCGTCCTGAACGACTGCGCGATGCTCGGGGCCGGCGGCCTCATCGGGATAGAACCAAGCACGAAAGGCCGGCTGCAGCGTGTTGGCCAGGTGCAGCATCCACTGCAGGTACAGCGCCCGCTCGGCGGAGCCTTCGGCGGGCGATAGCCCCGCCGCCGGATGCCGCTCAGCCAGCAGCAGCGCCAGCGCCGCCGCCTCGTAGACCGGCTGACCATCCACAATAAGTACTGGAATCAGGCCGTTGGGATTGAGCTTGAGGTACGCGGGCGACTTCTGCTCGCCCGCCTCGCCGTCGATCCGACGCAGTTCGTGCGGCACCCCTGTCTCCAATAACAGCCAATGAACCACGAAACTCGCCGCACCCGGCATGTAATAAAGCGTGTACATCGAGCCGCCCACCCCTTGAAAAAGATGACCATTATGCCGACTGGGCGGCGCGCCGCCGCCGCGTATAATGCCGCCCGCCGAGTCCCCCCCTTGGAAGCACGAGCATCCCGCATGTCCGCAGCCCCCGCAGTCCCTGCCACGCCCACCTCGACCTCCGCCGCATCGGCGACGTACAGCATTCCACGCCTGCGCGAGGTGCTGTCCGCCTACTATCGGCGCTCGACCGCACTGGCCTTGGTGCTGCTGCTGGCCGACCTCGCCCTGTTCGTCGCGGCCCAGTGGTTGGTGGTCAGCGGCTCGCTTGGCCTGCAGATTGCGGGCTGCGTGCTCGCCACGGTCGCGATCGTGCGGCTATTCATCATCGGCCATGACGCCTGCCACGGCAGCCTCACCGATCATGAAGCGCTCAATAAGACGATCGGACGCATCGCGTTCCTGCCGTCGATGACGCCTTACTCGCTCTGGCGGGTAGGCCACAACGTAGTCCACCACGGCTTCAACAACCTCAAGGGCCGCGACTTCGTCTGGCAGCCACTGGATCCCACGGAGTGGGACGCGCTCTCACCGGCACGTAAGCTCGTCGAGCGCGTCTACCGCAGTGCATTCGGTCCGCTGCCGTATTACCTGGTGGAGATCTGGTGGGCGAAGCTGTACTTCCCCGGCAAGGGCAATGCGCCGGGCAAGCGCCCTGAGTTCACCTGGGACTCACTGCTCGTCACCGTATTCGCAGCGCTGTGGATCGCGGTGCTGGCCGTTTACTCGCCCGCAGGCGCGGGGGCCACGACCCTTGCGATTGCGCTCGGCTACCTCCTGCCGTTCCTCGTCTGGAACTGGACCGTCGGTTTCGTCGTCTACCTGCACCACACGCACCCCGACGTTGTCTGGTACGCCGATAAGTCCAGCTGGCTCAAGGCACAGGGCATTCTGAACGGCACGGTCCGTTACAAGATCCGGCCATGGTGGAACCTGCTGCTGCACAACATCATGGAACACGCGGCCCATCATCTGGACGCGCGCATCCCGCTGTATCGCCTGAAGGCGGCACAGGCGGAACTGGCGCGGCTGGTACCCGATATTCCGGTGATCGAACTGTCGATGCGCCAGTACTGGCGCACCGTGCGCCAGTGCAAGCTGTTCGACTTCGAACGGCGCGTCTGGGTGGGCTTTCCCCGCGCGGCCCGCGGCCGGGCCTGAGGCCCGCCGCGACTGGCTAGCCCTCAGACGAGGCGACACGCCTCGTCGAAACTGAGCCGGGGATTGCGACCGTGCAGCGACGCACGCTCGCCGTAACCAAGGTTGCAGAGGAAATTGCTGCGATAGCGCCCGTCCGGGAAGAACGTTCGGTCTACTAGCGCCGCGTCGAAACCCGACATCGGCCCGCAATCGAGTCCGAGCGCCCGCGCCGCGATCATCAGGTAGCCGCCCTGCAGCGCGCTGTTGCGACGTCCAGTCTGCTCGATCAGCTCGTCGTTGCCCTCGAACCAACTGCGCGCATCGACCTGCGGGAATGCCTTGGGCAGCAGATCATGGAAGCGCGTGTCGTAGGCGACAATCACGGTCACCGGCGCCGCCATCGTCTTGTCGACGTTCCCCGGCGCCAGCGCAGCCTTGAGTTGTTCCTTACCCTCGGCGCTGGTCACGAACCAGAATCTCCCCGGCTGGCTGTTCGCCGACGTCGGCCCGAACTTCACCCACTCATACAGCTCATGCAGCAGCGCCGGCTCCACCGACCGCGGCAGCCAACGCGAGAACGTGCGCGCCTCGGCGTACAGCTGAGCCAGCACTTCATCGCTCACTCGAGTCCCGGCCACAGTCGTCATCGGCAGATCTCCAGCGGAGTCAAATTAGGGAATTACGCGCTCGCCATGGGCGTACACAACATGACGGCCCGGCCGGGCGAAGCCGACCAGCGTCACGCCGAACTCGGTCGCAGCACGGATCGCGAACGCGGTTGGGGCAGAGACCGCGACAATTGCGGCGATGCCGACGGTGGCGGCCTTCTGCACGATCTCGTAGCTGGCGCGGCTGGTGATGATCACGTAGCCGGCGGCGAGATCCGCGCCGTCGCGCACCAGCGCGCCGATCAGCTTGTCCAGCGCGTTGTGGCGGCCGACGTCTTCACGCACCAGCACCACGCCCTGGCCGGGCACGACCCAGGCCGCGGCGTGGATGCTGCCGGTACGCGCATTCAATGCCTGGCCGGCCTGCAGGGCGTCGAGTGCCGCGTGCAGGTCGGTCGCATCCAATCGCAGCCCGCCCTCGAGCGTAGGCGGGGGGCGGATCGCATCGGCAAGCGTCTCTGCACCACACATGCCGCAGCCGGTCCGCCCGGTCAGGTTGCGGTGCCGCTGCAGCAGCAGTGAGAAGCGTTCGGGCGCGATGTCGAGGTCGACCTCGAGGGCATCGTCTAGCACCTTGAGCGCGACCGAGCGAATCTGCGCGGGCGATGTGACGATCGCCTCGCTGAGCGTGAAACCGACCGCGAGATCTTCAAGATCCGCCGGCGTCGCCAGCATCACCACGTGCGAAACGCCGTGGTAACGAAACGCGACCGGCCGCTCGTCGGCAACCTCATCGACGACCCGCTCGGTCCGACCGGCACTCCAGCGGTCAACCGTGACGGTCACGATCGGGGGCGGCGCGAGAAACTCTGGCACGCCGGCGCTCACGGCTGGGCGCCAGAGATAGCGGGCACGCCCGGCAGGATCGAACAGGGGGGGAATATCGCCAAGGGGGGCCTCGCGATGGACTAGCTGCCAAAAGGCCGGTCTGGGACATGCCGGGCCGGGCCGCCGAATGCTAGCCGATCGGCTGGAAAGGGTGGTGGCTAGGGCGGGAATCGAACCCGCGACCCCGGGGTTATGAATCCCGTGCTCTAACCAGCTGAGCTACCTAGCCAATCAACATCGTCGCCGTCGTTGCCAACCCCCTGCAGGGGGCCAGCCGGACCGGTCATAAACCCGGCCGACAACAGTCGAAACTCCCGCCCCGCTGGGCGGGCGCGCAGTCTAGCCAACAGCGCCGCATCTGTCTAAGAGAAGCGTACCGCCATGGGGCTTACGCGCCCGGACTAGGGCCATTCCGGCCCCGGGTGGGCCCGCCGGCGCCCCCGGCTGGGGAGCGCCGCGGGTCTGGCCCTCAGAAGTGCTCGAACCAGGCCAACTGGCTGTTCAACGCGTTGACCCCGTTGCCGAGGATCACGAGCTGCTCGCTCGACACGATATACGCCACGAGGCCCGTGCCACCGAGGATGTTACGGGTCACGGCCATGACGATCCGGCCGTTGACCGAGTCGATCGCGTAGCTGCCGGTGAGGTTGCCACCCACCGAGCCGCTCTGAAACAACAGCTGCGGCGCAAGCGTGATCGGCGAGGTCGACCCGGCGTACAGCGTACCGCCGACGTAGTAGGCGGTCGGGAAGGTCGTGAACGGCGCGCCGATCTGCGGCTCGAGAATGCCGAAATTACCCGTCGTGCTCGACGGCTCGACCACGAAGCCACCACCGGCGCCATCGGCGTAGATGATGAAATTGCGCTGTGCGGCGCCCGTGCCCGTCGACAGCGTCGTGCGGCCATTGGTCGCGACCGCGTAGGGCATCGCGGTGTAGGACGAGTTGACCAGCGCGCGGGAGGGCGCGGTGACGTCGAGCATGACATCGACAGTGCCTGCGCCGCCGCTGGCAACAGCGCCTGACAGGCGCCCCGCCGCCATGGTCGCAAGCGGCACGCCGTTACCCAGCGACGAGCCCCACAAGCTCAGGATCGCAGGCGCGGCCAGGGCACTGGAATTGAGCGTGCCCGCCCCGGTCTGGCGCTGCCACTGGCCTGCCAGACGCGGCGTTGAGCCGGAGGTGTCGTCGCTAACGATGAACGCCTTGTTCGGGCCGATCACGTAGTACGCCACGGGGAGCGACAGGGAGCCAATCGCCAGCGTGCCGCTGCCGCGGCCATTGGCATCCGGCGCCGCCAGCGTGGCGGTCAGCGCGCCGGCCGCGATCGGCGTCGTCGGATTGGCGTCGGCCAGGCCACCGCTGAGCACGCCGTTCGCGCCGAGGGTGAAACGGCCGGCAATGGCAAGGCGCTTCGTCGCGCCGTCATCACCCACCAGCCCGAACGCATAATCACCCGCCAGCACGCCAGCGCTGAATGCGCTCTCGTCCTGATGGAAGAACTGACCGGAGCCGACGATGCTGCTGCCGTCGTTCTCCTGCATCTGGCCGGACTGCAGCGAACTTCTGGTGCCGTAGTCATAGGTCGCGCTGCCCGCAGCCGTCGTCAGCAGCAGCGTGCCGCGGTTCTGCGTCAGTGTCTTGCACAGGCCACTGGTGATTGCCGACGCCGAATGCCCGGTCGTCGGGTCCTTGTAGTCCTCGATGCCAGTGACCGTGCCGTCACTGCCCACGTTGAAGCTGCCCGCGCGCACGACCGGACTGCCGCTGGTATAGCCGGTGAGCATGTACGCATAACGGCCCGACAACAGGCAGGCGGTCTGTGCGTTCACCACCAGCGTCAGCGTTACCGTCGCGATGCGGGTGGGGCTCGCAGAATCCGCGACTTTGATTGTGAAGGTTGAGCTGCCGATTGCGGTCGGCGTACCGCTGATCGCGAGCGACGCGGTCGTGCTGCCGTTCAGCGTCAGACCCGCCGGCAGCGTGCCGACGCTGGTCGTCCAGGTGTAGGGGGCGGTGCCGCCTGCGACGCTGATGTAGGTCGTATAGATGACATTCTGGTTGGCCGGGAACAGCACTGGCGTCGCAATCACCGGTGTGCCGTTGACGGTCAGCGTTACTGAGGAGGCCTTGGTCGGGTCGGTGATCGAGGTCGCGACCAGCGTGGCGAACACCGCTCCGGTGACGCCGGAAGGCGCCAGGTAAATAGCCTTGCCCTTGTCACTGCTCTGGATCGAACCGGCTCCGGTGGCCGGTGACAGCGTCCAGCTGACGCCCGCCGCGCTGGTGTCGTTCGACACCGTTGCGTCGATCTCGGCGGTCGCGCCCTCGGCCACCAGGGTGGTCGCAGACGGCGCGGACAGCGATACGCCGATACCGACGCCGACGGCGGTCGAGGCCGCCTTCGAGCCCCCGCCACAGCCCGCAAGGGCCAAGGAGCAGAAGACCGCGGCGAGGCGGACCAGAAGTGCATTCTTCACAGGCATTCCTCGCATCGATCGTGACGGGCAAGCGCGGCGCAGAGCATAGCGCCCGGCGGCCTCAGACGTTGAACCGAAAGTGCATTACATCGCCTTCGCGGACCAGGTATTCCTTGCCCTCGAGGCGCATCTTGCCCGCCTCGCGGGCCCCGGACTCGCCCTTGCAGGCAATGTAATCCTCGTAGCCGATGACCTCGGCGCGGATGAATCCGCGCTCAAAGTCCGTATGAATCACGGCCGCCGCCTGCGGCGCCGTGGCGCCCTTGCGGACCGTCCAGGCACGCACTTCCTTCGGACCCACGGTGAAGTAGGTCTGCAGGCCGAGGAGCGTGTAGGCGGCGCGGATCACCCGGTTGAGACCCGGCTCGTCCAGTCCGAGTTCCGTGAGGAAGTCAGCCCGGTCGGCATCTTCGAGCTGGGCGATCTCCGCCTCGATCGCGGCGCACACCGGCACCACCTGGGCGCCCTCGCGCACGGCGAGGGCCTCGACGGCCGCCAGCAGCGGGTTGTCGTGGAAGCCCGATTCGTTGACGTTGGCGACATACAGCACCGGCTTCATGGTCAGCAGCTGCAGTTCGCGGACGATCAGCCGCTCCTGCTCATCCAGCGTCACCGCACGGGCGGGTGTGCCGTTGTTGAGCGCGTCGCGCACCCGCTTGATCACGTCGCGGGCCTTGACGGCCTCCTTGTCCTGGGCGCGGCAGAGCTTTTCCGCTCGGGCGAGGCCCTTCTCGGCGGTATCCAGGTCCGCGAGCGCAAGTTCGGTATTGATCGTCTCGATGTCGGCCAGCGGATTGACGCCGCCCGCCACGTGGATCACATCGTCATCGACGAAGCAGCGCACCACGTGGGTGATCGCGTCCACCTCACGGATATGTGCCAGAAACTTGTTGCCCAGGCCCTCGCCCTCGGCGGCGCCCTTGACGATGCCGGCGATGTCGACGAACTCGACGGTGGTCGGCAGGATCCGCTCGGGGCTGGCGATGCCTGCCAGCGCCTGCAGGCGCGGATCCGGCAGCGGGACTACGCCCACGTTCGGGTCGATCGTGCAGAACGGGTAGTTCTCTGCCGGGATCTGCGCGCGCGTGAGCGCGTTGAAGAGGGTCGACTTGCCAACGTTCGGCAGGCCGACGATGCCACACTTGATCGCCACAGCGTCTCCCTAGGCCCCCGGCGTACGCCGGTGCAGGCCGTTCATGACTTTTTCGGCCCCGTCGACCAGTAACCGCGGAATTGCCGCGGCACCGGCCTCGACGGCCTCGTCCAAGAGTGACTGCTCGGACGCAGGCGCCCGTCGCAGTACGTAATCGATGACCTCGCTACGCGAGGTCGGATGTCCGATACCGAGCCTGAGCCGCCAGAAACCGTCGCCAATGTGCGCGATGATGTCCTTGAGCCCGTTGTGGCCGCCCGCGCCGCCACCCAACTTAAGGCGCGTCGCGCCTACCGGCAGGTCGAGGTCATCGTGGACGACCAGCGCCTCAGCCGGCGAAATTCTCATGTAGTCGGCCAGTGCCCGCACCGACTGCCCGCTGCGGTTCATGTAGGTCGTCGGCTTGAGCAGCCAGATTTCCTGACCACCGAGCACGATGCGTCCGGCCTCACCGTGGTAACGCGCATGCGGGCGAAGGCTGCCCGCCGCCGCGGCGGCCAGCCGATCCACGCACCAGAATCCGGCGTTGTGCCGGGTATCGGCGTGCTCCGGGCCCGGGTTGCCGAGCCCCACCACCAGCTTGAGCGTCAGCCCCGCCATGACAGTACAGCGCAGCCGCCGGAGGCCACCGGGCCGCTTCCACGAGGGAATACGGCCCAGCGCCCCAGGACGACGGGCGCGTTACTTCTTGGCGTCCTTCTTCGGCTCGGCCTTCGCGGCGTCGCCCTTCTTGTCGCCTGCCGCCTTCTTGTCGGCCGCCGCAGGTGCTGCCGCTTCAGCCGCCGCCTTCGGCGTCTCGGCTTCTTCGGCGCGCAACGCATGGACGGATACGACGACCACGTCCTTGCCGCCATCGAGATCGACCGACGAGACGCCTTCCGGCAGCTTGATGTCGGAGATCTTCAGCGCCTGGTTCAGCGACAGTTCCGACACGTCGACCGTCAGGTACTCCGGCAGGTCCTTCGGCAGGCACTCGACCACGAGCTCGTTCTTGAGATGCGACATCATGCCGCCCTGGGTCTTAACGCCAGGCGAACCCGCCTCGCCGACAAAGTGCAGCGGCACCGACAGGCGGATCTTCTCGTCTTCATAAACGCGCTGCAGGTCGATGTGGACGATCTGGTTCTTCCACGGGTGACGCTGCACATCGCGCAGCAGCGCCGACTGGGTCTGATCGCCCACCTTCAGCTGCATGATCGACGAGTAGAACTTCTCGTTTGCCAGCGCGAGCTGGACCTTGTTGTGATCCAGCGACAGGGCGCGGGGATCGCGCTTGCCGCCATAGAGGATCGCCGGAACGCGTCCAGCGTGACGCAGGCGGCGGCTCGCACCCTTCCCCTGGTCATCACGGAACTCCGCGATCAATTCAAAAGAGGTCTTCATCTATCGTCTCCTTCAGAAAGAGTCCGGGAGTCCCGCGACCAAGAACATCCCGTCTCTGCAACACCCCGCGGCAACACGCCGCGAGGCCAAATATCAATCGACGTACAGGGAGCTGACCGACTCCTCATCGCGGATGCGACGCATCGTCTCGGCGAGCAGGCCCGCTACCGACAGCTGCCGAATTTTCGGGCAGGCCACCGCCGCTGCCGTCAGCGGAATCGTGTCGGTCACGACCAACTCGTCGAGCACCGACGCGGAGATGCGCTCTATCGCCGCACCGGACAGCACCGGATGGGTGATGTAGGCGACCACACGCGTCGCGCCCTCGTCCTTCAGCGCCTGCGCCGCCAGACAGAGCGTACCGGCGGTGTCGACCATGTCGTCCACCATCACGCAGGCCTTGCCCTCGACGTCGCCGATGATGTTCATCACCTTCGACTCGTTTGGCCGCGGACGGCGCTTGTCGATGATCGCCAGATCCGCGTCATCCAACCGCTTGGCAAGTGCACGGGCACGCACCACGCCGCCGACATCGGGCGACACCACGACCATGTTGTCGTATGTCTGCTTCCACGCATCGCCAAGCAGCACGGGCGAGGCGTACACGTTGTCCACCGGGATGTCGAAAAATCCCTGAATCTGGTCGGCGTGCAGGTCCACCGTCAGCACGCGGTTAACGCCCGCGCCGACGATCATGTTCGCGACCACCTTGGCGGCGATCGAGACGCGGGTCGCACGCGGGCGGCGATCCTGACGGGCATAGCCGAAATAAGGGATCACCGCCGTAATTCTGCCGGCACTGGCGCGCTTGCAGGCGTCCGCCATCAACAGCAGCTCCATCAGGTGATCGTTGGCCGGCGGGCACGTCGGCTGCACGATGAAGATGTCCTTGCCGCGGACGTTCTCCATCAATTCGACCGTGACCTCGCCGTCGCTGAAGCGACCGACGTGGGCTCGACCCAGTGGCATCTTCAAATGGCGTGATATGTCCTGAGCCAGCGCTGGATTTGCGCTACCCGTAAACACGGCCATCTGGATCTCTGACACTGCATGCTCCCCGCGAACGTCTCAACCGAAGGCACCGTTTAAAGTGGCTGGGGCGGAAGGATTCGAACCTTCGCATGGCGGGATCAAAACCCGCTGCCGTACCACTTGGCTACGCCCCAACGGCAACCCTAGCGATTCCGTGTCGAAGACCCCGCAGCGCGCTCGATCGCCAGTCGCGCGATCAGCGGCGAAGCCCCCAGCCCCACGGCCGCAAAACCTGTCCAACCCGCTGGCAAATCTGCCAGCGCCGCCTGCGCCGTTTCGCGATCGGCAAAGACCGCAAATACACAAGCGCCCGATCCCGTCATTCGCGCCGCACCGCGCGCGCCCAGCCACTCGAGTGCAGCGCGCACAACAGGATATCGCGCGGCGACCACCGGCTCGAGATCGTTTCGGCCGGGCAACACCGCGCAGTCAATACCGGGCAAAAGCAAGCCGGGCATTGTGATCGACGGAGAATTTCTTGTCAATTCAGGCGCCTGGAAGACTTCAGCAGTCGCCACCGACGTGCCCGGGAAGAGCACTGCATAGGCTCTTTCCGGCAGCTTTATCGGCTCCAGTCGCTCGCCGATGCCCCGTGCCAGCGCATTCTGGCCGCGCACGAACAGCGGCACGTCCGCGCCCAGCGCGAGCCCAAGCTCCGCGAGCGTCTCGAGGCTCAGATGCAGGCCCCACAGCTCGTTCAGCGCCACCAGCGTCGTCGCGGCATCCGAGCTGCCGCCGCCAAGACCGGCGCCGAGCGGGATGCGCTTGGTCAGGGTCAGCGTTGCCCCGAGCCGCGGGTTGCCCGCCCGCTCGCGCAACAGCTGGGCCGCGCGCATCACAAGGTCCTGCTCGGCCGCCACGCCAGCCGCCCCGCCGAGCCGCTCGAGGCGGCCGTCGAAGCGGACCTCGATCGCCATCTCATCGGCTAAGTCTATGATCTGGAACAGCGTTTCCAACTCGTGATAGCCGTCTGCGCGCCTGCCGGTCACGTGCAGGAACAAGTTGAGCTTGGCCGGGGCCGGCCAGGGCAAGCCGCTCACGGGACCCCGACCCGCCAGCGATCAACGATCACGCGGATACGCGTAGCGCCGCGCGTCAGCTCCAGGCGGGCCGGCAAACTACCCGGCGCCTGATCGACGGCGGCGAACTGGCTCGCCACTACGTGCCAGCCGGCCTGATCGAAGGCCGGCGCGTCGCCGACAGAAGCCGGCGACGGGGCCGGCACTCCCAGGATCCAATAGCGCAGCGACGTCAGCGGCAACGGGAAACCCAACCGCGCAACGAGTTGCGGCTCCAGCGCCTCGAACGGCGCGCTCACCTCCATCGGCGGCTCATTGCCGGACTCGATGCGAACCGAGTCCGGCCCGACCGACAGGCGCGCTGCGCCCGCACCGAACGGGCCACGCACGCCCAGCTCAGCCCGAGCGCCGGCCTGACGCCAATCAAAGTGCGCGCTAAACCCATCCTGCGCGGTGCGTACGGCGATCCGGCCAGAGGCCTGCCAATATTCGATCGCGGCAAGCGCGATCGCCTCGGCCGGCGCAGGCATGGGCGTCTGACGCACCGGCGCATGGCTGCATGCTCCCAGCGCCACAAGGGCCAGCAACACGAGCCGGCCGCGGGTCACGAGGCCGGCCCGACGTGACGTGCAAGCGCCTGTAGCAAGCGCGCGTCGCCAGGCACGCGCTCGAGTGCCGACCGCCAAGTCGCTTCGGCGCCGGTCGTATCGCCGAGGGCCCACTGCACCTCGCCCAGGTGTGCGGCAATCTCCGGATCCGACTCCAGCCTATAGGCCTGCTGCAGGCAGGGCAGCGCCTCGGCGTCGCGGCCACGCCGATGCAGGACCCAGCCGAGGCTGTCACGGATCGCGGCGCTGTCCGGGCGCACCGCATAGGCGGAACGAATCAGCGCTTCAGCCTCGCCCAGCGACCGGCCATGGTCGGCAAGCGTGTAGCCCAGCGCATTTAGACCCACGGGGTCGGCCGGCCGACTGCGGACCACCGCGCGCAGCTCAGCGAGCGCCGCGTCGATGCGGCCGGCACGCTCCAGTACGGTCGCGCGCGCGTAGCGCAGATCGTGCCGATCGGGATAGGCCGCGCTGGCCCGCGCCAGCAGCGCCAGCGCATCATCGGCGCGACTTTGATCGGCAAGAATCTGCGCCCGCCCAGCCGTCACTTCCACGCGGGATTCCGCGGCGCCGGCCAGGAATTCGTCAAGCTGATGCGCGGCGCCAAGCGGATTGCCGTGCTCCAGCTGCAAGCGATAAGCGCGCAACTGCGCAGGCACTGCTCGGCCGCCGGCGGTGATACGGGCATACAAGAGCGTCGCGCGCTGGGTCTCCCCACGCCGGTCCGCAATCAGCGCGAGGTCATACAGCGCGCGGTCGCCATTACGCCCACTCGCCAACAGCTCGGACAACCGCATCGTCGCCTCATCGTAGCGATGAGCATCGATATCGAATCCGGCGAGCCCCTCCAGGGCCTCCGGACGGGCGACTCGCGACGCCAGCAGGTCCGAGAACGCGGCTCGCGCCTCAGCACCCCGGTCGCAGGCACTGAGCAGCCAGGCGTTGAGCAACCGGTCGCCATCGGCCGCGTCAGCCGCGAGGCTGCCGCTGACGCGCAGGCCGCCGTCGCAGTCGCCGCCAGCGACCCGTGCGCGCGCCTCGATCGCGCGGGCGGCGCGCCAGCCAGGCCGCAGCGCCAGCGCCCGCGCCGTCGCCACCAGTGCACCGCGCGAGTCGCCCGCCGACAGCGACAGGCCCGCCACGGCCAATGCCGCGGCGGGCACGTCCGGATAACGGGCCGCCAGGCGCGCCACCACGGCAGCAACACCGGTGTCGTTGCGCAGCTGCGCCAAGGACTGGCCCAGCGAGGTGAACCCCTCCGCCGGGGACGGATAGCCCGTCGCGAGCAGGATGGCGAGCTCCCGCTCTGCCGCCGGCCGCTCGTCGAGCTCGAGCAGGCCGACCACCAGGAACCGCCGTGCCGTCTCGTTCTTCGGCGCGCGCCTGAGCCACTGCGTGGCGAGGGCAACCAGCGTGCGCTCCTGGCCGTTGTCGAACGCGATACGCAGCGCCCGCTCGGCCAGAGCGTCATCGTGCCGCTCGGCGGCGACGCTGGCGTAGGCAGAGGCGGCAGTGGCGTAATCGGCCCGCTCGAGGGCCACCTCGGCCACTACCAGCGAGCCGCCCGCCAGCCCCACGCCGGTCGTGGCGCAGCCCCCGAGCAGCGTTAGCGTCGCGGCCAGCATGGCGGCCCGCAGCGGCTTTAACCGTGGTTGAATCATGCCGGCACTATATCCCAGCCCCCTGACCCACGGCTGCGGCGACGGCGGTGCTTGCCGGCAGCGCCTGCGTACCTGACAATCCAGCCCGCCCCCGACCAGCCCTAGGCCACGCATGCCCCTCGTTGTCGTCGGGATCAACCATCGCACTGCACCTCTGGAGGTGCGTGAGAAGGTGGTCTTCGACCCCGCCCACCTCCCTGCCGCGCTGCAGGCGCTCGCTCATGGCGGCGCCCGCGAGAACGTCATCGTCTCGACCTGCAACCGTACCGAGCTGTACTGCGTGGTCGACTCGCCGGCCGATCTCGGCCTCTGGCTCGCCAACTATCACGGCGTCGCCCACAGCCTCAGCGACTGCCTGTACGAGCACCATGATGAGCGCGCGGTCGAACACGCCTTCGCGGTCGCCTCGGGCCTCGACTCCATGGTGCTGGGCGAGCCGCAGATTCTCGGCCAGCTGAAGGACGCCTACCGCGCTGCGCAGGACTACGGCACCGTCGGGCCGCTGCTGAACCGGCTGTTCCAGTCCACCTTCTCGGTCGCCAAGCGAGTGCGCACCGAGACCCGCATCGGCGCCAACGCCGTCTCGGTCGCCTATGCCGCCGTCAGCCTGGCACGACAGATCTTCGCCGGCTTCTCGCAGCACACGGCGCTGCTGGTAGGCGCCGGCGAGACGATCGCCCTCGCCGCCCGGCACCTGCACTCGCAGGGCCTGAAGAAGATGATCATCGCCAACCGCAGCCTCGACCGCGCACAGGCGCTGGCCGCGGAATTCAACGGCTCGGCGATTACGCTCGACGCACTGCAAAACCACCTCGCCGAGGCGGACATCGTCATCAGCTCGACCGCGAGCCCGCACGCGGTCATCACCACCGCCGACGTGGCCGCGGCCCTGGCCGCCCGTCGCCGCAAACCGATGTTCATGGTCGATATCGCCGTGCCGCGTGACATTGAGGCAGGTGTCGGCGACTTCGAGGATGTCTACCTCTACACGATCGACGACCTGCAGAGCTTCGTCACGCAGAACCTCAAGGCACGCGAGGACGAGGCGCGCGAAGCGCGCATCCTGATCGAGGAGGAAGTCGGCCGCTTTATGTCTGGATTGCGCGGCCAGCACGCCGTGCCGACGATCCGCGAACTGCGCACGACCGCCGAAAACGTCCGCGCTCAGACGCTCGAGCAGGCTGTTCGGCTGCTGCACTCCGGCCGCACGCCGGAGGACGCGATGAAGTACCTCGCCGATACGCTCACGCACCGGCTCGTGCACGCCCCCAGCCACGTGCTGCGCGAGGCCGGCGAAATCGGTGACGAGGCGCTGGTCTCGGCCGCGCGGCGCCTGTTCCAGCTCGACGCGGACGACGAATGAGAGACTCCATACGCCGACGCCTCGAGCGGCTCGTCGACCGCTACGAGGAAGTGGGCCGGCTGCTGTCCGATCCCGCCCTGCAGGGACGCAGCGACCGCTTCCGCGAGCTGTCGATGGAATACGCCAAGCTCGAGCCGGTCACGCAGCACTTCCGCGCCTTCACCGACCTGGAGGCCGACGCCCGTGGCGCCGCCGACATGGCGAACGATGCCGATCCCGAAATGCGCGCGATGGCAGTCGACGAGCAGCGTCAGGTCGCAGCGCGGCTGCTTGCAGCGGAAGCACAGCTGCAACGCCTGCTGATCCCCAAGGATCCGCACGACGACGGCAACATCTACCTGGAGATCCGCGCGGGCACCGGCGGCGACGAGGCAGCGATCTTTGCCGGCGACCTGCTGCGAATGTACTCGCGCTACGCGGACGCGCAGCGCTGGAAAGTGGAGTTGCTGTCGGAGAGTCGCGGCGAACACGGCGGCTATCGCGAGGTTATCTGCCGACTCGTAGGTCAAGGCGCGTACTCACGCCTCAAATTCGAGTCCGGCACCCACCGCGTGCAGCGCGTACCGGCTACCGAGGCACAGGGACGCATCCACACCTCGACCTGCACGGTGGCGATCCTGCCGGAACTGGCCGAGGTCGATGAAATCCCGATCGCCGACGGCGATCTGCGCGTCGACACCTACCGCGCATCCGGCGCAGGCGGCCAGCACGTCAACAAGACCGACTCGGCCGTGCGCATCACGCACATCCCGACCGGTGTCGTGGTCGAGTGTCAGGACGAACGCTCGCAGCACAAGAACCGCTCGCGCGCGATGTCGCTGCTCAAGTCACGGCTACTGCAGGCAGAGCGCGACAAGCAGGCCTCACAGCAGGCGGCCGCGCGCAAGCTGCAGGTCGGCACGGGCGATCGGGCCGAACGCATCCGCACCTACAACTTCCCGCAGGGACGGCTCACCGACCACCGTATCGAGCTGACGCTGTACAAGCTCGATCACATCATCGAGGGCGACCTCGACGACGTGCTCGGCCCGCTTGCACGCGAGCACGAGGCGGAAGAGCTCGCCGCACTCGAATGATCCGCGCCGCGCTCGCTGACGCCGCCACCCGCCTCGCCGGCGTCTCCGTGACGCCCCGCCTCGACGCCGAACTACTGCTCGCGCACCTGCTGGACACCGACCGGGCGCGCCTGATCGTGCTGGCCGAGGAATCGCTCGCGCCGAATATCACCGCCGCGTTCGCCGCACTCATCGCACGACGTGGCACCGGCGAGCCGGTCGCCTACCTGCTAGGTCGACGCGATTTCTGGACACTGACGCTGGAGGTCGGGCCTGCGGTCCTGGTGCCACGCCCAGATAGCGAGTTGTTGGTCGAAATAGCGCTGCAAGCCGCGGCTGATCGCACTGCACCACGACTGCTCGACCTGGGCACCGGCAGTGGCGCGATAGGCCTGGCGCTTGCCGCAGAGCGGCCCGACGCAAGCGTGGACCTTGTCGACAGCAGCGCCGCGGCGCTAGAGGTGGCCGAGTCCAACCGCCTGCGACTGGGCCTAAACAACGCCCAGACGCTGTTAGGCGACTGGTTCGGGCCAGTCGCAGGCAATCGCTACGATGTCATTGTCGCCAACCCCCCCTATCTCGCCGCTGACGACCCCCATCTTGCGACCCCGGAATTGCGGCACGAGCCAGGCGACGCACTGGTGTCGGGCGCTAGCGGACTTGAAGCGCTGGCTGCGATCGCCGCCGCGGCTCCCGAGCATCTGCTCGCAGGCGGCGTACTCGCCCTGGAGCATGGCTCCAGCCAAGGGGAGGCGGTCCGTGAGCGACTGCGGGCGGCTGGATTCCGGGCCGTCCGGACCCGGCGTGACCTTGCCGGACTCGAACGTGCGACGCAGGGCACCTGCGGCGATTAGAATCAACCAAGCGGCGGCACGATCTGCCCGCCCGGAGACTACTAGTGCTCAAGTTTCAGACCTCGCTCGGCAGCTTCCTCGTCGAACTGCACTCCGAAGACGCGCCTATTTCCAGCAAGAACTTTCTCGACTATGTCGCCGCCGGTCACTTCGACGGCACGGTATTCCATCGGGTGATCCCCAACTTCATGATTCAGGGCGGCGGGATGACGGCCGACATGAACCAGAAGAAGACTCGCGCGCCCATCAAGAACGAGGCCTCCAACGGTCTCAAGAACCGCCGTGGCAGCCTGTCGATGGCACGCACCAACGACGCGGACAGCGCAACCTCGCAGTTCTTCGTCAACCTCAAGGACAACGCATTCCTCGACCCCAGCCGCGGCAACGCCGGCTACGCGGTGTTCGCGCACGTCATGGAAGGCATGGAAGTGGTCGATAAGATTGCCGCCGTACAAACCGGGTCCAAGGGCTTCCATGAGGACGTCCCGGTCGAGCCGGTGGTGCTGGAGTCGGTCACCGTCGTCAAGCGCTGACACCACAGCCCCCGCACGACCAACACCGTGCTGCGCTGGCTGCGTAGGACCCTGTTCTGGCTCGTCGGGGGCTTCTTCACGCTGACGGTCGGCGCCGTGCTGCTGATGCGCTGGGTGCCGCCACTCACCAGCGCTTTCATCGTCAACAGCTACGTCACGGCATGGTCGGACGGCAACTGGCGCTACCACGCCGACTATCGCTGGACGGCCTACGAGCATCTCTCCAGACACGCCAAGCTCGCCGTCATCGCCTCCGAAGACCAGAAGTTTGCGTTCCATCCAGGCTTTGACTTCGACTCGATCGACAAGGCCATCAAGGACCGCGAGAGTGGCAAGCGTCTGCGCGGGGCGAGCACCATCTCGCAGCAGGTTGCGAAGAACCTGTTCCTCTGGCCAGGCCAGAGCTACCTGCGCAAGGGGTTGGAGGCGTATCTCACCCTGGTGATCGAGATCTGCTGGCCCAAGCAGCGAATCCTCGAGGTATATCTCAACCTCGCCGAGTTTGGGCCGGGCATCTACGGCGTCGGCGCCGCGGCACCGCGCTTCTTCCACACCGAACCCGAACGGCTGAGCCAGTCGCAGGCGGCACTGCTGGCGGCGGTACTACCGAGCCCGACGCACCTGCACGTAGACCGACCCAGCGCCTATCTCTACCGGCGGCAGGCCTGGGTCATGGGACAGATGAACGCGCTGGGCGGCACGCAGTACATCCGCGGTGTGGACAGCGGTCGGCGCTGAAAGCGACGCCGCCGCTGGACTACTGGACCGCGCGCGGCCCGCCGAGCGGATCGGCCGCCGCAAACAGGGCGCCGACGTCCACCGCATCGTACTGCCAGGCGCGGTTGCAGAACTCGCAGCGAACCTCGACGTCGCCCCGCTCTTTCAGGATATCGCGCACCTCCGGCTCGCCTAACGAACGCAGGATGCCGTTGACGCGATCGCGCGAGCACGTGCACTGGAAATAGACCGGCGCCGGTTCGAAGACCCTGATGTCTTCCTCGTGAAACAACCGGTGCAGCAGCTCGTCGGCCGGCAACTCAATGAGCTCCGCATCGCTCAGGGTCGCAGCAAGCTGCGCCACGCGGTTCCAGTCCTCATCGCCCTCAGCCGCCGAGTGCTCGATCTCCGCAGCTGAGCCGCTCGCCCCTGACGGCAAGCGCTGCAGCAACAGGCCCGCCGCGCGCTCGCCAGTCGAGGCCAGCCACAAGCGCGTCGGTAGCTGCTCGGACTGGGAAAAATAGGCCTCGAAGCACTGCGCCAGCGTCTCGCCCTGCAGCGGCACGATGCCCTGATAGCGATTGCTATGGTCCTCGCTCTCGACCGTCACCGTCATCTGGCCGCCACCGGACAGCGCCGCGACGCTCAGCGGCGCCAAAGGCAGCTCGCCGCGCCAGCGCGCGACACCACGCACCGCCAGCCCCGGCGTCGCCTGTACGACCAACAGATGCATTGGGCCAGGGCCCTGCACCTGCAGCGTCAACCTACCGTCGAACTTGACCGTCGCGGCGAGCAGGGTCGTCGCCGCCACGGCTTCACCCAGCGGCGAGCGAATCACCTCCGGGTATGAATGATGCTCAATGAGCGCGCGCCACGACGCGTCCAAGCGCACGAGGTAGCCTCGCACCGGGAAGTGATCGAACACGAAGCGCCTGAGGATGTCGCCGTCGTGCACGACCATTCAGGCCCCGTCTAGCTTCTTCTTGAGAAGCTCGTTGAGCTGGGCGGGATTCGCCTTGCCCTGCGTAGCCTTCATCGACTGGCCAACGAAGAACCCGAACAGGCGATCCTTGCCGGAGCGATATTCAGCGAGCTGCTTCGGGTTCGCCGCCATCACCTCATCGATCGCGCTCTCGATCGCACTGGTGTCGGTGATCTGCTTGAGACCCTTGGCCTCGATCACGGCGTCCGCGTCTGCGCGCTCGGCCCACATGATCTCGAACACGTCCTTGGCAATCTTGCCGGAGATCGTGTCGTCCTGGATGCGAGCGAGCAGGCCCGCCAGCGCGCTCGCCGGCACGTGTGCGTCCGTAATGTCGACGCTGTCACGATTGAGGGCGCCGGAGAAGTCACCCATCACCCAATTGGCAGCGAGCTTCGCGGCAGCCGGACCACCCGCGGCACTGACAACTGCCTCGTAGTAGCCAGCCAGTTCGCGGCTCGCGGTCAGCACACCTGCGTCGTACATGGATAGGCCGTAGTCGGCCACGAAGCGGGCGGCTTTCTCATCGGGAAGCTCCGGCAACGTCGCGCGCACATCCTCGATGAACGAGTCCTCGATCATCACCGGCAGCAGATCGGGATCAGGGAAATAGCGATAGTCGTTCGCTTCCTCCTTCGAGCGCATCGGCCGCGTCTCGTCCTTGCCGGAGTCGTACAGGCGCGTTTCCTGACGAATTGTGCCACCGCTCTCGAGCACATCGATCTGGCGCACTACCTCGTAGTTGATTGCCTTCTCGACGTAGCGGAACGAATTGACGTTCTTGATCTCGCAGCGAGTGCCCAGCTTCGGCGCACCAAAGCGCCGCACCGAGACATTGGCGTCGCAGCGGAACGAGCCTTCCTGCATGTTGCCGTCGCAGATCTCGAGATATCGAACCAGCGTGTGCACCTTCTTGAGGTACGCGATCGCTTCCTTGGCGGAGCGCATGTCAGGCTCAGAGACGATCTCGAGCAACGGCGTGCCGGCACGGTTGAGGTCGATGCCGCTGGCATTCGCCAGACCCTCGTGCAACGACTTGCCCGCGTCCTCCTCGAGGTGCGCGCGCGTGATGCCGATGGTTTTGCGGGTACCATCGTCCAGCATGACCTCGAGCGAGCCGTTCTCTACGATCGGACGCTCGTACTGACTGATCTGGTAGCCCTTGGGCAGATCCGGATAGAAGTAGTTCTTGCGCGCGAAGATCGAGCGCGTGGCCACCTTCGATCCGGTCGCAAGCCCGAACTTCACCGCCATGCGCACGGCCTCCCGGTTCAGCACCGGCAGTACGCCCGGGTAACCCAGGTCGACCAGGTTCGCCTGGCTGTTGGGCGCCGCGCCGTAGGCGGTCGCGGAGCCAGAGAATATCTTGGAGCGGGTCGCGAGCTGGGCGTGGATCTCCAGGCCGATCACAACCTCCCAACCTTCCTGCACTGTGGTCTGGTTCATGGTCCGTACCCTTATGCGTACGCCGCCGGAACCCGGCGGTGGAAGTCGGTGTGACGCTGATAAGCGTGCGCCGCCGACAGCAGTCGGCTCTCGCCGAAGTGCGGACCGATAAGCTGCAGGCCGACCGGCAGAATGCCGTCGAAGCCGCAGGGAATGGACATCGCCGGCAGACCCGCGAGGTTGGCGCCAATCGTATAGATATCGTTCAGGTACATCGTGATCGGGTCGTCCACCTTGGCGCCAATGTCGAAGGCCGGGCTCGGCGAAGTCGGGCCGATAAGCAGGTCGACCTTGTCAAACGCCGCCTTGAATTCGGCGCTGATCAGGCTGCGAACCTTCTGCGCCTTGATGTAGTAGGCGTCGTAGTAGCCCGCCGACAGCACGTACGTGCCCGTCATGATGCGACGCTTGACCTCGGCCCCGAAGCCCTCGCCACGCGAGCGCTTGTACAGGTCCATCAGGTCACGCGGATCCTTGCAGCGGTGGCCGAAACGCACACCGTCGAAACGCGACAGGTTTGAGGAACACTCGGCCGGCGCGACCACATAGTAGGTTGGCACCGACAACGGCAGGCTCGGGCAGCTCACCTCGACGATCGTGGCGCCGAGCGCTCGATACTGGTCGATCGCCGCCTGAACGAGCGCGCCGGTGGCACCTTCGAGCCCATGCGCGAAGAATTCCTTCAGCACGCCGATCCTCACGCCCGCGAGCGGCGCGTTCAGCTCGGCCACGTAATCCGGCACAGGCCGGTCCACCGAGGTGGAATCGCGACTATCGAAGCCGGCCATCGTGCCGAGCAACAGCGCGCAGTCCTCCGCCGACGGGGCCATGATGCCGGCCTGGTCCAGGCTGGACGCGAAGGCGATCATCCCGTAGCGGGAAACCCGGCCGTAGGTCGGCTTGATGCCCGAAATGCCCACCAGCGCGGCTGGCTGGCGGATCGAGCCGCCGGTATCGGTACCCGTGGCAACCGGCGCCAGGCGGGCAGCGACCACCGCGGCACTGCCGCCGGAGGAGCCACCGGGAACCTTCTTGAGGTCCCACGGATTCCTGACCGGGCCGTACCAGCTGGTCTCGTTGGACGAGCCCATCGCGAACTCGTCCATGTTCGTCTTGCCGAGCATGACCGTGCCGGCGGCACGTAAGCGCTCGACGACGGTCGCGTCATACGGCGCGACGAAGTTGTCGAGCATCTTCGAACCACAGGCGGTACGGACCCCGTCCGTACAGAAAATATCCTTATGGGCCAGCGGCATACCCGTCAGCGGACCGGCTCGACCGGCGGCGCGGACCTCGTCGGCGGCACGGGCGTCGGCCAGCGCACGCTCGGCGGTCACGGTCACGTAGGCGTTAAGCGCGGCGTTCGATTGCTCGATACGCGACAGGAAATGCTGCGCGAGCTCAACGGCCGAAAATTCCTTGCGGGCAAGTCCGGCCGCCAGCTCCGCGACCGAGCGGGTATGGAGCGTCACTCGATCACCTTGGGTACGACGTACAGCGCGCCGGCAACCGCCGGTGCGTTCTGCTGGAATTTTGCGTGCTGGTCGCGCTCGGTCACGGCGTCCGGACGCAGACGCTGGCTCTCGCCTTCCAGCGGGTGGGCCATCGGCTCGATCTCGCCGGTTTCGGCGGCGCCGAGCTGTTCCACGAACGACAGGATCTTGGAGAGACTGTCGGTGTACACCGGAAGCTCCGCTTCGGTGATCTCTAGGCGCGCGAGATGGGCAATGCCCTCGACATCTTTACGGGTAAGGCTCATAAGCGGTGTATCGGGAGGGGCTGAAAATTTCCTTATCAATCATACACGTCGCCTTGTGGATTGTCGTGTCCGTTGATAAATTAGCGTGATAAATTAGCGGGGTGCCACTGCGGGCGATTGTCTGCGCCGCCGGCACCGACCCTCCTACCGATTTCGCCTACCGACCGAGTACCCATGTTCAAGAGCCTGCGCGGCTATTTTTCCAACGACGTCTCCATCGACCTCGGCACCGCCAACACGCTGATCTACGTGCGTGGCAAGGGCATCGTCCTGAACGAGCCCTCTGTCGTCGCCGTGCGTGACGAACCTTCGCGTGGCGGCAAGACCATCGTCGCGGTCGGTGTCGAGGCGAAGAACATGCTCGGCCGTACGCCGGGGCACATCACCGCGGTGCGACCGATGAAGGACGGCGTGATCGCCGACTTCACCTACACCGAAAAGATGCTGCAGTATTTCATCAACAAGGTTCACGGCAATCGCTTCCTGCGACCGAGCCCGCGTGTGCTGATCTGCGTACCCGTCGGCTCCACCCAGGTTGAGCGTCGCGCGATCAAGGAGTCGGCCGAAGGCGCCGGCGCACGCGGCGTCTACCTGATCGACGAACCGATGGCAGCTGCGGTCGGCGCTGGCCTGCCGGTGCACGAGCCGCGCGGCTCGATGGTGCTGGACATAGGCGGCGGCACGTCCGAGGTCGCGGTCATCTCGCTCAACGGCATCGTCTACGCAGCATCTGCCCGCATCGGCGGCGACCGTTTCGACGATGCGATCGTAAACTACGTGCGTCGCAACTACGGCATTCTGATCGGCGAGCAGACAGCCGAGCGCATCAAGATCGAAATCGGCTCGGCCTACCCCGGCCAGCAGGTCCGTGAAATGTCGGTCAAGGGCCGCAACCTGTCGGAAGGCGTACCGCGCGCGTTCACGCTCAACTCCAACGAGATCCTCGAAGCGCTGCAAGAGCCACTGCAGGGCATCGTCAGTGCAGTCAAACAAGCGCTCGAGCAAACACCACCAGAGCTCGGCTCCGACGTCGCTGAACGCGGCATCGTGCTGACCGGCGGCGGAGCGCTGCTGAAGGACATCGACAAGCTGCTGATGGAGGAGACCGGACTACCCGTGCTGATCGCTGAGGATCCGCTGACCTGCGTGGCCCGTGGCGGCGGCCGCATTCTCGAGCTGTCCGAAGAGCACCCCGGCGCCTTCGGGCTGCTGTGATCCGCTGAACGGAGAATCCGGTTGGCGGCACTGAGAGACCCCGGTGCCCGTTACGCCCCGCCGCGCGCATCTGCGCTCGGGCTGAGGGCGCTCGTACTAATGGCGGTCTCGATCGGCCTGATGGTCGTCGATCACCGCCAGAATGAACTCGGCGCAATTCGCTCGGCGATGTCAGCGGCCGTCTGGCCGCTACAGCGACTGGTGCACTCGCCAGTCACCGCGTGGGAATCCGTCGCCGACGCCATCGCCACTCACCGCTCGCTACTGGCGGAGATCGAGACACTGCACGGCAGTGCCCGCGAGAACGACCTCAAGCTGCTACGCCTGGAATCCATCGAGCAGGAAAACGTGCGACTGCGCGCTCTGCTCAACGCCGCGCCGCCGGACGCCGAGCGGGTGCAGGCCGCCACCGTGCTGCGCGTCGACCTCGATCCGTTGCGCCACCGCGTGCTGATCGATCGCGGCACCTCCGATGGCGTGACCCGCGGTCAGCCGCTCATCGACGCCGGTGGCGTCGTAGGCCAAACGACCAATGCAGGCCTGCTCGCCTCCGAGGTGATCCTGCTGTCCGATCCCACGCATGCGATGCCGGTGCGGATCGAACGCAACGGCCTGCGCACGATCGCGGTTGGCACCGGCGACGCCAGCCGCCTCGCCCTGCCCTATCTGCCACGCAACGCCGACGTGCAGGTAGACGATCTGCTGGTGTCATCTGGCCTCGGCGGCGTGTTCCCGGCTGGCCTACCCGTCGGGCGCATCACCGAGGTCAGGCGTGATCCGAGCCTGCCGCTGGCAATCGTCAACGCGACGCCAGCGGCAGCGCTGGATCGTGACCGCGAAATCCTGCTGCTGTGGTACCGGCCGCGCGTACCGCTGCCTGCGAGCGAGCCGCCGGCAGCTAGCCCTCGCGACACGACCGCGCCGGCCAAAGCCAAGGTGCGCTCACCGTGAGCGATCAGCAGCGCGCCCCGCGCCTGACACTGATCGTAAGCTCGCTGCTGGCGCTGCTGCTATGCGGCCTGCCGCTACCGCGAGCAGTGGACGCCCTGCGACCGGACCTGCTGCTGCTAGTGGTGATCTGGTTCGCGCTGATGAAGCCGCGCGCTGGCGGGCTTGTGTACGCGTGGCTCGCCGGCCTCTCGCTCGACGCATTCCGCGGCATCGTGCTGGGCCAGAACGCGCTGGCCTTCGTGATGATCGCGTTTCTCGTACACCGCTTTCACCTGCGCGTGCGGATGTTCCCGCTGCGGCAACAATCACTGTTTGTGATGTCTTTGCTATGGCTCTATCAGTTCACGCTTTTTTGGGTCGACGGCGTGACCGGACATCCGCTGACTGATTGGGCGCGCTGGCTGCCCGCGCTCACCGGCACACTGCTATGGCCGGTATTCGCAGGGCTGATGGACCGCATCACGGCTCGCGGCTGATGCGATGATGCGCGCCGTCCGGATCAAGGACCACTGGGGAGAGCAGCGGCTATTCACCGGCCGCACCGTGTTCGCCGGCATCGCCAGTGCACTGCTATTGCTGATCGTCATCGGCCGCCTGTTCGTACTGCAGGTCGTGCGACACGAGTACTACGCCGACCTGTCACAGGGCAACCGCGTGCGACTCGAGCCGCTGCCACCCGATCGCGGGCTGATCTATGACAGCAACGGTACGGTGATCGCGGAGAACACGCCCGCCTACCAGCTCGAAATCACACCAGAACAGGTCGTTGATGTTCCCGACACACTGCAGCGACTGGCCGCCATCGAACTGATCGATGCCGAACAGGTCCCAACGCTGACGCGACTGGTCCGCTCCGGACGCAAGTTCGAGGCCATTCCGCTACGGCTGTCGCTGTCGGACGCGGACATGGCGTCGTTCTCGGTGCATCAACATGAGTTTCCGGGCGTCGAAATCCAGACACGACTGGCGCGCTGGTACCCGTTCGGCCACGAGGCAGTGCATGCGCTCGGCTACGTCGCGGCGATTTCGGAGGAGGACCTGCAGCACATCGACCGTGACCAGTACGCAGGCTCCGCGCTGATAGGCAAGATCGGACTGGAGAGCGCGTACGAGCGGCAACTGCATGGCACCGCCGGCCACCGCCAGGTACTGGTGAACGCGCAGGGACGCCGCGTCGACCGCCTCGGCACGACGCCCGTGCACCTCGAGACGCTGCCCCCCCATGCGGGCAACGACATCTTCCTGGGGCTGGACATGCGCGTGCAGCATATCGCGGAGGAAGCGCTAGCCGGCAAACGCGGCGCCGTGGTCGCGATTCAGCCGGAGACAGGCGACATCATCGCGTTGGCTTCCGTGCCCACCTACGACCCCAACAAGTTCACCCGCGGCATCTCCACCCGCGAGTACTCTGTGCTGCGCGATGACATCGACCGGCCGCTGTTCAATCGCGCGCTGCGCGGCACGTACCCGCCAGGCTCGACGGTCAAACCGATGATGGCGTTGGCAGGACTCCAGTACGGCGTGATCGATCCCAATGCGTCGCGTCCCTGCCATGGCTACTACACACTGCCCGGCTCCACGCATCATTACCGCGACTGGAAGAAGGACGGCCACGGCTCGGTCGACATGCGTCATGCGATCGCGAGCTCCTGCGACGTCTACTTCTACGGACTCGCCGAGGTGCTGGGCATCGACCGGGTCCACGACGCGCTGACGCTGCTCGGCTTCGGCAAGCCGACGGGCGTCGACGTCGGCGGCGAACGCGCGGGCCTCATGCCCTCACAGGCCTGGAAGATGCAGACCTACAAGCAGCAGTGGTACCCGGGCGACACCGTCATCGTCGGCATCGGCCAGGGATACCTGCTGGCAACACCGATCCAGCTGGCGCACGCCGCCGCCGTCATCGCCGCGCGTGGCCGCAGCTTCCAGCCACGCCTGGTGACCGCCGTGCGCGACGCGAGCACTGGCCGCATCACGAAGTTGGCACCGGTCGCCGAAACGCCACTGGTGCTCAACGATCCAGGCATGTGGGACGTCGTCGTGCAGGGCATGGAGATGGTCACCGAAGCCGGCGGCACCGCGGTCGCGGCAACACGCGGCGCGCCGTACCGGATTGCCGCGAAGACCGGCACCGCGCAGGTCTTCAGCATCGGCCAGAATGAGAAGTACAACGCAAGCCAGGTATCGGAACGGCTGCGCGACCACGCACTTTTCATCGCCTTCGCGCCAGCCGACGCCCCCAAGATCGCGATCGCGGTGCTGGTCGAGAACGGCGGCCACGGCGGCTCCGTCGCCGCGCCGATCGCGCGGCGCATCTTCGATGCCTACCTGCTCGGCAAGTACGACACCGACACGCCAACGCCACCGCCGGCGTTACCCGCGCTGCCGGCGCTACCACCGCCGGTCACGGGGCACTGAAATGCTGCTTCCCAACACCCGCTCGCAGACCCGCCGCACGCTGACGGCCACCGGCTGGCTGCTGCGTCGCATGCACCTCGACGGCCCGCTGCTGGCCGCGCTCGCTGCGGTGGTCGCATTCGGGCTATTCGTTCTTTACAGCGCCACCGGCGAAAACTTCAGCCAATGGCTGAACCAGCTCGAGCGTCTGGCGCTCGCGTTGGTGACGCTGGTTGCACTCGCTCAGGTACCGCACGCATGGCTGCGCCGGATCTCGCCGCTGCTTTACGCCATCGGCGTGGTGCTGCTGGTGGCTGTGGCCGTGCACGGCAGCGTGGGCAACGGCGCCCAGCGCTGGCTCGACCTCAAGGTCGTTCGCTTCCAACCCTCCGAGATCATGAAGCTTGCCGTACCGATGATGTGCGCGTGGTACCTGCACGAGCGGCCGCTACCGCCGTCGCTGCGCGATGTCGCGGTGGTGATGGCGCTGATTCTCGTGCCCTCGTTGCTGATCGCCAAGCAGCCGGACCTGGGCACGGCCCTGCTGGTCGCCTCGGCCGGGCTGCTGGTGCTGTTCCTCGCCGGCATGTCGACGGCGGTGATCGTGCTCGGCCTCGCGGCTGTCGGCGCCGCTGTGCCATTCGCCTGGCACTTCATGCACGACTACCAGCGCCAGCGCGTGCTGACGTTCATCGATCCCTCCACCGATCCACTCGGCGCCGGCTACCACAGCATCCAATCGCAGATCGCGATCGGCTCTGGTGGAGTCTTCGGCAAGGGCTGGATGAACGGCAGCCAGGCGCAGCTGGAGTTCCTGCCGGAGCGCTCGACCGACTTCATCTTCGCGGTCATCGGCGAGGAGCTCGGCCTGCTCGGCCAGGTGTTTCTGATAGTGCTCTACCTGATCGTGATAGGCCGGGCGCTGTACATGGCTTCCGAGGCGCAGAACACCTACGCGCGGCTGGTATGCGGCAGCTTTGCGCTGACGTTCTTCGTCTACGCGTTCGTCAACACCGGCATGGTCAGCGGCATCCTGCCGGTGGTCGGCGTGCCACTGCCACTGGTCAGCTATGGCGGTACCGCGATGGTGACACTGCTGGCGAGCTTCGGCGTACTGATGTCCCTGAACAGCCACCGCAAACTGGTTGGCGCCTGATGCGCCCGCTGGCGCTGGCGCTGCTGATCTCGCTGCTGGCGTCCGGCGCCGCGCATGCACTGGACCTTGGGCGAACCGAGGTCCGCTCGTTCGTCGACGAGATGGTCGACAAGCAGCATCTCGAGCGCAAGTGGGTCGAGCGGGTCGTCGGTGCCGCCGAAACCAAGAGCGCGATCGTCGACACGATGAGCAAGCCGGCCGAGCGAGTGATGCAGTGGCACGGCTACCGCAAGATCTTCATGACTGAGCAGCGCATCCGGGATGGGCGCGCGTTCTACGCTGAGCACCGCGCATTGCTTGAGGACGCCAGTGCCCGCACGGGCGTGCCGGGCGAGATTATCGCGGCAATCGTCGGCGTCGAAACCTCCTACGGCACCAAGACCGGCCGCTACCGGGTCCTTGACGCATTGGCGACGCTGGCTTTCGACTACCCGGCACGCGCACCCTATTTTCGTGCCGAGCTGGCGCAATACCTGCTGCTGTCGCGCGAGGCGGGCTTCGACCCGCTGAAGGCAACCGGCTCCTACGCCGGCGCAATGGGCGCGCCCCAGTTCATGCCGCGCAGTTACCGCTCGTTCGCGCGCGATGGCGATCATGACGGGCACATTGACCTGTGGAACAGCTGGCCGGACATCATCGAAAGCGTCGCCCACTACTTTGTCGAACACGGCTGGCGACGCGACGAACCGGTGGTCGCGGTTGCGGACCTGTGGGATCCCGATGTCGAGGATCTGCCAGGCAATCGCCTCGAGCTCGCCCAGACGCTCGCCGGCCTGCGCGCACGCAGCGTCGAGTTCACGACCACGCTCGCGGACGACTCAAAGGCGATGTTTGTGGCGCTGCGCGAGGTGGACGGGCCGACCTACCGGGTGGGCTTCCACAACTTCTGGGTGATCACCCGCTACAACCACAGCGCCATGTACGCGCTCGCGGTCAGCGAACTGGCTGCAGCGATCGCGGCCACTGTCGCCACGGGCGCGAGCGAATGAGCCTGCGCTGGACACCGATCGCTGCGATCGCGCTGGCACTGGCGCTGCTAAGCGGTTGCGCAGGCCCCATTCGCCGCCCCGCGCCACCCCAGCCGGAGCCGGTCGCGCCGACGCCAGCCGCTGTAACAGCTCCCCTACCGGCGCAACGGCCACCGGACAGCGACCTGCTGGCACTGCCGGACGCTGTGCCCGTGAGCGAACCGCGCGCCCGGCTCGGCAACCCGACGTTCTACGAGGTCTTCGGCCAGCGCTACACGGTCCTGCACTCGGCGCACGGCTTCGTCGAGCGCGGCGTGGCGTCCTGGTATGGGCCGGACTTCCACGGCATCCGTACCTCCACCGGCGAGCCGTACAACATGTATTCGATGACAGCCGCACACCGTACGCTGCCGCTGCCGGCCTACGCGCGGGTGACCAATCTGCGCAACGGGCAAGCAGTGACGGTGCGGATCAATGATCGAGGCCCGTTCAAAGCCAACCGCATCATCGACCTGTCGTACGCGGCGGCACTGAAGCTCGGCATGGTCCGGGAGGGCACGACGCTGGTCGAGGTGCAGGCTCTGGATCCCGCCGATGGCGCCATTCCAGAACCGACGCCACCTGCCGCCCTCTACGCGCAAGCCGGCGCGTTCGGGGTCGAGGCGAACGCATTACGCCTGCGCGACCGGCTCGCCGCAGCGGGGCTGGGTGCCGTATTCGTGCGCAGCGACAATGTCGCCGGCCACGTCATTCACCGCGTCCGTCTGGGGCCGATCGACTCGGTTCCGGCGTACGACGCAATCGTGGAGCGCCTACACGCGGCCGGCATCCCTGCAGTCACGCTCGTCGGGAATTGACCCCACCCACGCTGCGGCAGCGGCGGGCCGCGCGCGCTACAATGCGACACCCCCACATCGCTTTTGAAGCCGAGTAGCACGATGCCGAGACTGACCCTGCGAGCCGCGTTCCTCCTGCTGACGGCGCTGATCGCCGCGAGTGCCTCCGTCGCCAGCACGCCGGTGCCGCCACCCCCCTCGCTGCCGGCCAAAGGCTACGTGCTGCTTGACGCATTCAGCGGCCGCATTCTCGTTGGGCAGAACGACAATGAGCGGCTGGAGCCTGCCAGTCTGACCAAACTGATGACCTCCTACGTCGTCTTCCACGCACTCAAGGAAGGCAAGCTGCGCCTCGATCAGGCAGTGCCGATCTCCGAGCACGCCTGGAAGGCCGAGGGCTCACGCACGTTCGTCGACGTCGGCACGCGCGTCCGCGTCGACCTGCTGGTGCAGGGGATGATCGTGCAATCCGGCAACGATGCCACTATCGCGCTGGCCGAGGCCGTGGCGGGCTCTGAAGGCACGTTTGCCGCCCTGATGAACCAGTACAGCCAGCGGCTCGGGCTCAAGGGCTCGCACTGGGCGAACACCGACGGTCTGCCCGACCCACAGCACTACACAACGGCGCGTGACATCGCTCTACTCGGCGCGGCGCTGATTCGTGAGTTCCCAGAGTATTACAAGTGGTTCTCGCAGCGCTCGTTCACGTACAACAACATCACGCAGCAGAACCGCAACGGCCTGCTCGAGCGCGACCCGACGGTCGACGGCATCAAGACCGGGCACACCGAGGCTGCCGGATACTGCCTGGCGACGTCCGCCCTGCGCGACGGCATGCGTCTGGTGTCAGTGGTGATGGGAACCGCCAGCCCGAAGGTCCGCGAGGACGCGAGTGCCGCTCTGCTCGGCTTCGGCTTCAACTTCTTCGAGACCCGTCGCCTGTACGCCGCCGCACAGAAGATCAGCGAGGCCCATGTCTTCAAGGTCGGCGATCCGGTAGCCATCGTGGTGCGCAGTGACGTCTACGCGACCGCCGCGCGCGGCGAACTGTCGGGCGTGAAAGCGCAGCTCGCACTGAACCCACGACTGGTCGCCCCGCTCGCCGCCACGACCCCGGTCGGCCGCCTGCGCCTGACGCTGGATGACAAGGTGATCGCCGACGTCCCTGTGTATCCGGCCGCGGCCGTGCCCACCGGCAGCCTCTACCGGCGCCTGGTCGACACGGTCCGCCTCTGGTTCAGCTGATCATGGCCGCGCCATTACCGATTGCCTGGCTCAACGGCGCGTTCCTGCCGCTGGCTGAAGCGCGCATCTCGCCGCTCGACCGCGGCTTCCTGTTCGCGGACGCCGTCTACGAAGTTCTGCCGGTATACGCCGGCAGGCCGTTCCTGTTCGTCGAGCACATCGCACGGCTCGAGCGCAGCCTCGGCGAGATCCGCATGCGCTCACCGCTGACACGGCCGGCGTGGGCGGCACTGTTGATCGAACTGGTCGAACGCAATGGCGGCGGTGACATGTACCTGTACGTGCACGTCACACGTGGTGCCGAAGAGGGCCGCAACCACGCGCTCAACCCGGCGCTGGCGCCGACCGTGTTCCTGATGGCCTGCCCGCTCGCCCCACTGGACGAGTCCGTGCGCCTCACGGGCGTCGGCGCGATCACCCTGCCGGACGAGCGCTGGGGTCGCTGCGACATCAAGAGCACGTCGCTGCTCGCCAACGTGCTTGCCAAGAGCCGCGCGGCGGACGCAGGCGAAACCGAGGCGATCCTGCTGGCCAACGGCAAACTGCGTGAAGGCTCATCGAGCTCGACCATGGTCGTGAAGGACTCCGTGCTGCACGCCCCGCCCTACGGGCCGGAGATCCTGCCAGGCACCACGCGCGAGCTTGCGCTCAAGCTCGCAGCCGAAGCCGGCATCGCGGTCTGTGTTGGGCCGATCACCGAAGAGCAGCTGCGCACTGCGGACGAGATTCTGCTGTCTTTCGCGACCCGAGGCGTCCTGCCGGTCACGCGACTGGACGGCGCTGCGGTAGGCGCTGGCCGGCCGGGGCCGGTGTGGTCGCGCCTCGCGGCTGCCTTCGAGGCGCACCGGCAGGCGCTGGCCGGAACGCCGCTGCTACCCGCAGGCTAAAGGGCCATGGAGAATTCCCCGCTCGAGTTCCCATCGGACCACGACATCAAGGTGATGGGCAGAAACGAGCCGTCATTCCTGCCGCGCATCGCCGCGGTGCTGGTCGAGGAACTGGGCGTTGGCGCCGCCGACAGGATCCGCGTGCGTGCCAGCCGTGAAGGGACATTCCTGTCGCTGACCTGCACGGTGCACGTCGCCTCGCGTGACGATCTGGAGCGCAGCTATCGCGCACTTCATAAGACCGGCCTGGTGCTGTACGCGCTCTAGGCTTGCCAGCAGCAACGCCCCTCAGCTCAGCCAGCTGACCTCACCGGTTAATCGCAACGTCCGCCACAGGTGCGGCACCAGCGAGCGCGCGGCCTCCGCCGGCGTGAGCGTGACCCCAAGCCGTGCCAGATCCACTACCTGCAGGCCCGCATAGCCGCACGGATTAATGCGGCCGTACGGCTCCAGATCCATCGCGACGTTGAGCGCGAGCCCGTGATAACTGCAGCCACGCCGAATGCGCAACCCGACGCTGGCGAGTTTGCAGCCATCGACATAGACGCCCGGCGCGTCGCGCCGGGCCAGCGCCTTGACCCCCAGATCGTCCAGAAACGCGATCAGCGCCCCTTCCAATGCCGTGACCAGATCGCGTACGCCGAGCCCCGAACGCCGCAGGTCCACCAGCGGGTAGACCACCAGTTGCCCCGGCCCGTGATAGGTGACCTGTCCGCCTCGGTCGATGGCGATCACCGGAATGTCGCCTGGCGCAAGCAGGTGTTCGGGGCGGCTGTTCATGCCCAACGTGAAGACCGGCGGGTGCTCCAGCGCCCAAAGCTCGTCGGGCGTGTCGCCAGCGCGTTGATCGGTGAAGCGCTGCATCGCCCGCCACGTCGACTCATAGTCGACGCAGCCGAGCCAGCGCGCGAGCGCGCTCACCTACAGTCCTGCGTTGTTGCGCTCGAGCGCACGTTCCGCCCGGTAGCTGGAACGCACCAGCGGACCCGAGACGCACTCGAGAAAGCCGAGTTCCAACGCGCGCTGGCGCAGCGACTGAAACTCCTCCGGCGGCACGTAACGCTCGATTGGCAGGTGATTGGCGGTCGGGCGCAGGTACTGACCCAGCGTCAGGATGTCGACCTGGGCGGCACGCAGGTCGACCATGCACTGCTCAATCTCAGCAATCGTTTCACCGAGCCCGAGCATCAGACTCGACTTGGTCAAAACGCCAGCGCGGTGCTGCTTGGCGTGCGCAAGCACGTTGAGCGTCTGCTCGTAACCTGCGCGCGGATCGCGCACGGGATGGGTCAGGCGACGCACCGTCTCGATGTTCTGCGCAAACACCTCGAGGCCACTGTCCACGACAACCTCCACGGCCGCGAGGCTGCCCTGGAAGTCGGGGGTGAGCGCCTCGACGGCGGTTGCGGGACTGACTGTCTTGATCTCGCGCACGCAGGCGGCGTAATGCGCCGCACCACCATCGGCGAGGTCATCGCGATTGACGGAGGTCAGCACCACGTAGCTGAGCTTCATCAGAGCCACGGTGCGGGCAGTGTTGGCCGGCTCCTCCGCATCGAGCCAGCCACGCGGGTTGCCGGTGTCTACCGCACAGAAGCGGCAGGCGCGCGTGCAGACCGCGCCCATCAGCATGATGGTCGCGGTCCCGGCATTCCAGCACTCGCCGATATTGGGGCACTTGGCTTCCTCACAGACCGTCGCAAGGCGGTGCTCACGCACGACCTCGCGCACGCCGTCGAAGCGCGCCCCGGCGGGCATCTGCGCCCGCAGCCAGGGCGGCTTGCGGCCGACCACGAGTGGCGCCGCTTCCGCGCCCGCCTTGATGCCGTCACGGATCGCCGTAAAGCCCTGCGGCGTCACGTATTTCTCGCCGCTCCGAGCGCTCACCAGTGGGATGCCCTTGAAATCGGTCACGAGAAGTCATCCTGGCGTCGGGCGGGGGCGTTCATTCTACGCGAGCGAGGCGTCCAGCTGGGCCAGGCGCTCGGGCGTGCCCACGTCGACCCAGCGACCGCCGTAGACCTCGGCGGTGACAAGCCCCGCGGCAGCCGCCAGGTCCAGAACCGGCTTTAAGGCCCGGCGGCCAGGCAGCAGCGTCTCAAACAGGGCTGGCCGGTAGGTCGCAATGCCTGCGAAGGTGTAGCGGATGGGCCCGGTGAGTCGCAGTTCACCGCACTCGAGCGCAAAGTCGCCGCGCGGGTGTTGCACGGGGTTCGGCACCAGCACCAGATGCCCGAGGCGACCCGGGGCCGGCACGGGCGGCGGCAGCGGCAGATCACTCCAGACGTCACCGTTGACCACCGCAAACGGCTCACCACCAAACAGCGCCAGGGCGTTGCGGATCCCACCGGCGGCTTCCAGCGGCTGCGGGCCCTCCTCGAACCAGTGGATCGCAACGCCGTGGGCCGAGCCATCGCCTAGCGCCGCGCGCAGCGCGTCACCGCGCCAGGAGGTATTGATCGCAACCTGCCTCACGCCGGCGGCAGCGAGCTTCTGCAGGTGCCAGACGATCAGCGGCCGACCTCCTACACATAGCAGCGGCTTGGGGGTCGTGTCCGTCAGCGGCCGCATCCGCTCGCCGCGGCCCGCGGCCAAGATGAGCGCACGGGTCGGCCTCATGGCGCCCCTGTCCGGGTCTGCGCGGCCGCAAAGCACGGCTCGACCAGATCGTCGAGGAACCGGGCAAGTTCGCGCAGCTCCGCGTAGGCAGAGGCAGTCTCGCGCACGTAGGCAAGCACCACCGGCAGGTCGCCCAGATAGGACCGCTTGCCGTCGCGGTACCAGAGCCGGGCGAAGATCCCCAGCACCTTGAGGTGCCGCTGCAGGCCCATCAGGTCGAACCAACGCACGAATTCTGCAGACCCCGGCAACGCCAGACCCGCCGCAACGGCGCGACGGCGGTAGTCCTCGACCCAGCCGAGTACCCGCTCGCGGGGCCAGGTGACGTAACAATCCTTGTACAGCGAGACGAGGTCGTAGGTCACCGCGCCGCGAACCGCGTCCTGAAAATCGAGGATGCCGGGGTTGCCCTCGCTGAGCACCATCAGGTTGCGGGAATGGTAGTCACGGTGCACAAACACCTGCGGTTGCTCGAGCGCGGCGCCGACAAGCTGCACCGACAGCCGCCCGAGGAGCGCCCGCTCGGCGGCACCCAGTTGCAGACCGAGATGGCGGCCGAGGAACCAGTCGGGGAACAACTGCAGCTCACGCTCGAGCAGTTCGACGCCATAAGCCGGCAGCGCCGCCGCCGCCGGCCCGCCACGGAGCTGGATCGTGAGCAGCGCGTCGGCGGCGTCCCGGTAGAGCTGGTCGACGTCCCCACCGGCTTGCAGTGCCGCCAGGTAGTGCGTCGAACCGAGGTCCGTCAGCAGCAGGAAACCCTGCCCGTAATCCTCGGCGAGCACCTTAGGCACGGTGACGCCGATGCCAGCGAGGTGGGACGCCACCGTGACAAATGGGCCCAAGTCCTCCCGATCCGGCGGCGCATCCATCGCAATCAGGGTGCGAGCGGCATGATGTATGCGGAAATATCGCCGGAAACTTGCGTCGGCCGAGGCCGGCGCGACCTCTATTTGTCCCGCCCCCAACGCCTGCGCCAGCCAAGCCTCCAGCAGGACGCGACGGGGATCTAGGTATTCGTTGGTGTCGGTCGCCATGAGTGCCTGATTATAATGCCTAGAGCCCGCCGCGCCGCGGCGACCCGCCGCACGATCACCTAGGCCGCCGAGTGCCCCCACGTCCGACCCTGTTCCGCTGGCCCGCATCCACACTGCTCAGCCTCGCCATGACGCTCGGCGCTGGCGGCGTTCAGGCCGATACGCCCTGCGCCTCCCCACCCAGTCCGCTGGCGCTGCCGGTGGCGGATGCCGCTGCCGCCCCGACAGATCCGAATCGAGTCGTAGTGTCGACGGCCGGCGCCGAAGTGGATGCGACCGGCGCCGGCCACCTGACCGGCCCGATCCGCGTCCGCCAGGGCGTGCGCACGCTGACCGCGCAGGACGGCAGCTACGACCCGGTCACCGAATCCTTCGACGTGCGCGGCAACGTCGAGTACCGCGACCCACTGATGATCCTCGGTGGTGAATGGGCAACCTGGAGCACCGGCGGCGGCGGGGAGTTCAACCACGCCTCGTTCGAACTGCCAACCCGTCCGGCGCGCGGCCACGCCGATGCCATTCGGCTCGATCCCAATGGCGAGTTGCACATGACCCGCGTGGAGTACACCGCCTGCCCGGCCGGTCGCCGCGACTGGCTGCTGCACGCGCAGAAGATCGACATCGACCAGGCCGCACAGCAAGGCATCGGTCGCAACGTGCGCATCGACTTCAAGGGCCTGCCGCTGCTCTACCTGCCCATCGTCTCCTTCCCGGTCGGCGACGCACGCAAGTCAGGCTTCCTGTTCCCGGCGATCGGTCAGTCAAACCGCAATGGCTTTGAGCTGGCGACGCCGTACTACTGGAACATCGCGCCGAACTACGACGCGACGATCACGCCGGGTTACATGTCCAAGCGCGGGCTCAGCCTCGGCGCGGAGTTCCGCTACCTCACCGAATCGTCGCACGGTCAGTTCAGCAGCGACTGGCTGCCGTCGGACGCCAGCAGTGGCCGCGACCGCAGTTACCTGCGCTTCGCCGAGACAACCAACATCAGCCCGAGCCTGCGCTTTGACACAACCCTCGCGCAGGCCAGCGACAGCAACTATTTCCAGGACTTCGGCCTTGGTCCGGAAGGCACCAGCGTGACCTACCTGCAGCGCATCGCGCGGCTGACGTACCTGGACGAACACTGGCGGGCGATTGGCATCGTGGAGCAGTTCCAGACCATCGACAGAACGATCGCGCCGGAAGACCGGCCTTACACGCGCGCGCCAGAAATCATCCTCAGCGGCCGCTGGAACCAGGGCAACGGGCCGGGCTTCGAGCTGCAGGCGTCGGCCGCCGATTTCGTCCGCCCGACTGGCGTCGAGGGCCAGCGCTACGGGCTGGCGCCGACCGCAAGCTATGCCTGGCGCCGGCCCGGCGCGTTCGTCGTGCCGGCCGTCGGCTTGCAGACCGTGCGCTACGCGCTGAGCAATACCAACGGCGGCAACACCTCGCCGTCCGTATCGGCTGCGATTGCGACACTGGACGCCGGGCTCAATTTCGAGCGCGACGCCGGCAAGCGCGTGCAGACGCTCGAGCCACGACTGCTGTACACCTACGTTCCCTATAAGGATCAGTCGTCGTTGCCGCTGTTCGACACCGGGCTGCCGGACCTGAACCTCGTGCAGCTTTTCCGCTCCCAACGCTACGTCGGCGGCGACCGCATCAGCGACGCCAATCAGCTGGCGATCGGCGCGACCACCCGCTTCGTCGACACGCAGTCAGGCCGTCAGCTGCTGAGCGCAACCCTCGGACAGATCTACTACTTCACGCCCCCCAAGGTGCGCCTGCCGAACGAGCCGGACAGCGGGACGAGTTCCTCGGACATCGTCGGCCAGGTGGCCGTATCCGCCTATCGACACTGGAACGTCCAGCTCGGCGAGGAGTGGAATCCCCACCAGGCGCAGTCGGCGCGCAGCCAGTTGCGCCTGCAGTACCAGCCGGCCGGCAACAAGGTCGCCAACCTCGGCTACCGCTACCGCCGCGGGCTGCTGGAACAGGTGGAGGGCTCGTTCGCCTGGCCCATCGCCAACGCCTGGAACGTCTACGGCCGGGAGGTCTACTCGCTCAAGGACAAGACCTCGATCGAGTCTTTCGGCGGCTTTGAGTACCAGGCCTGCTGCTGGCGGGTCAGGGTCGTGGCACGGCACTACGTCAGCAGCCGTACCGGCACCCGGGACACCACAATCTCCCTGCAACTGGAACTGAATGGCCTCTCCAGTGTCGGAGAGAGGGCCGACGCTTTCCTAGCGCGGTCGATTCGGGGATACTCCGCGGCCCAGGCCTTCGCCGGGTCAGAATAGGCCATACATGCGTCGCTTCCTGACAATTGCTTTGTTTGCCGCCCTTTTCGCCACCCAGGGCGCCCTGGCCCAGACCCGTGACATCGGGTCCCGCGGCGACCTGCTCGACCGGATCGCCGTCGTGGTCAACGACGGAGTGGTCCTGCAGAGCCAGATCGACGCCCAGGTGACCGCCATCACCCATCGGTTGCGCGAACAGGCCACCGCCCTGCCCGCGCCCTCGGTGCTGCGCCAGCAGATCACTGAACGGCTGGTGCTGCAGGAAATCCAGCTGCAGCGCGCGGTGAAGATCGGCCTGCGGGTGACCGACGAGGCGCTCAACAACGCGATCCGCGACATCGCGCAGCAGAACAAGATCGAATTCACCGAGCTGCCGACCGCGCTCGCGCGCGAAGGCATCGTCTACTCCGAATACCGCGAGCAGATGCGCCGCGAAATGACGCTGTCGATGCTCCGTCAGCGCGACGTGTATGCGCACATCTACGTGAGCCCGCGCGAAATCGACCAGTTCCTGTTGCGCCAGAGCGCGGACAAGACCGGCGACTCCTCCTATAACGTCTCCCACATCCTGCTGGCACTGCCCGAGGCAGCCTCCCCCGGCCAGCTCGAGGCCGTGGAAAAGAAGGCCAACGAGATCCGCGACCGCGCCGTCAAGGGCGAGGACTTCGGCCAGCTGGCCGTGTCCTTCTCGCAGGCGCAGACCGCGCTGGACCGCGGCCTGCTCGGCTGGCGCAAGGGCAACGAACTGCCGACATTCATGGCTGACGTGGTCGGCAAGATGGAAGCGGGCGATGTCTCCACGCCGGTACGCACGCCGTCGGGCTTCCACATCATTCGGCTCAATGAGAAGAAGAGCGACAACCAGCCGCTGATTGTCGAGCAACTGCATGCTCGCCACATCCTGATCAAGACCAACGAACTGCAGGACGACGAAACCGTCCGCGGCCGCCTGCAGACCATCCGCGACCGTATCGCCAAGGGGACGGACGACTTCGCGGCGATCGCCAAGGCCATCTCGGAGGATCCGGGATCGGGCGCCGAGGGCGGCGATCTGGGCTGGACCACGCCGGGCACGTTCGTGCCTGAGTTTGAGGCGACGCTGCAGAAGCTCACCGAAAACGAGATCAGCCAGCCATTTCGTACACAGTACGGCTGGCACGTCGCGCAGGCGTTGGGCCGCCGCTCGCAGGACATGAGTACCGACGAACGCCGACGCCGCGCGTTCGAACAGATCCGCTCCAGCAAGCTCGACGAAGAAACCGAGCTGTGGCTGCGCCGGATGCGCGACGAGGCCTACGTCGACTACCGCAGCTGATCCGATGGCGGCCGCGCCCCGTGACGAGTCGCCTACGGTCATCGTCACCTCAGGCGAGCCGGCAGGCGTCGGCCCAGACCTGTGCCTTGCGCTCGCCACGCGCGACTTCCCGGCACGCCTGCTGATCGCAGCAGATCCCGAGCTGCTCGCACAGCGTGCCGCAGAGATCGGACTGCAGATCGAGCTAGATACGCCCGCCCCGGGTAGCGCCGGGCTGCATCGCAAAGGCCGACTGCAGGTCGTGCCGTTTCGCACGGCGGCGCCCGTCGTCGCCGGCAAACTCGACCCTCGCAACGCGACCTATGTACTGCAAATGCTCGCCGCCGCGGCGGACGGCTGCAGCAACGGCCGCTACCAGGCGATGGTCACCGCGCCGGTTCAGAAAAGCACGATCAACGACGCCGGCGTGCCGTTCAGCGGCCATACCGAGTTCCTGGCCGAACGTACCGGCACAGCGCGCCCGGTCATGATGCTGGTCGCAGGCAAACTGCGCGTGGCGCTTGCCACCACGCACCTGCCACTACGAGCCGTCCCGGATTCCCTGACGAGCGACGGCCTGCTGCAGACCCTGCGTGTCCTGTCCGCAGCACTGCGCGAGCATTTCGGGCTCGCCAGGCCGCGCATCGCGGTGCTCGGCCTTAATCCCCACGCCGGCGAATCCGGCCACATGGGCCGCGAAGACATAGACGTTATCCAGCCGGCCGTCTCCCGCGCGGTCGCTGAAGGCATCGACGCCCGCGGCCCGCTGCCAGCCGACACCGCCTTCACGCCACGCCACTTGACCGACACCGATGCGGTGCTGGCGATGTACCACGATCAGGGACTGCCGGTGCTGAAGTACGCAGGCTTCGGCCATGCGGTCAACGTCACGCTGGGAC
>SESE01000082.1_pt1 | contig 40832 bp, 31 predicted proteins | sample 3171371 | NCBI WGS metagenome assembly SESE01 (sample SAMN06051881, study PRJNA518727) | freshwater metagenome | biome: subpolar coniferous forest; feature: holomictic lake; material: water; isolation source: holomictic Lake 442, 13 m depth | place: Canada: near Kenora, Ontario | collected... | reverse complement strand
CGTGCCGCCGACAAACTCGTTGTGCGCATTGTCTGCTGTGTAGCTCCAGGCTCCTGCCGTGTCGATGCTGAACGTCCCGTAGCCATTACTGCCGGCAACGTTCGTCTGCGCGGTAAAGAGGTTCGCTGTGCCATCAACATCCGTCGAGGTGAGGGTGCCGCTGGCACTGAGGCTGGCAGCCACATTACCCTCCGTCACGCTTGCCGTGCTTGTGCCGCTGATCACCGCAGCATCGTTCGTGCCCGTGATGCTGAACACTGCGGCAACCGTCTGCGTGGCGCTGCCATCCGTCACCTGTACCGTGAAGCTGTCGCTCACGCTGCTGCTGGCGGTAAGTGCCTGGGTATCCGTATCGCTGTCGTTCAGCGCGTAGCTCACGATGTCTGTCGAGATCGTCAGCGTGGCCGTGCCATAAGTCCCGGTTTTCGTGTAGGTGAGGCCGGTGTCCCTGGTTGCCCAGCCTGCCGTCACCATGGGTGCTGTATCGTAACTCGCCGTACCGTCCACGTCGCCTTTCGTCAGTGTGATGCTACTCGATGCAGTGCCTGTCGTTGCGTTCGACACGCCGCCTGCCTCCACCAGTGTTGCTGTCGCCGTCCCTGCTGTTATGGTGGGCGCTGCATTTGTGGTAAAATTCAGCGTTATAGCATCGATTATGCCAGCAAACACATTGGGTGTACTCGCTTTGTCGGCGAGAACGCCACTGGCCATCTGCACAGAATAGGTTGTGCCAACATGAAGGTCATTCGTCGGATTAATGGTAACAGTGTTTCCGCTGATTGTTACCTGAGAATCACCTACAGGAATAGTACGTGTATCGCTGGCGCCATCAGTGATAACTATATTCCCGGTACCAGCCTGAACATCTTCGCTGAACACCAATGCAATGTTACCGCCTGGAGCAATCGCTGTGGCATTATCGGCAGGAGTGGAGCTGGAGAGCGTCGGAGGAGTGATATCAGGCATACGCAAAACGACATCATTACCCGTGCCTCCTTTGTAGGAAATTTCACGAGATCTCCCACCTATGACAACCGTTGCCCCTTCTGCCAGACCGGTAAAGGTGCCAACAATTACATCGGTGCCATCATTAGCAATAATGGTAAAGGAATCTGTTGCACCAGGAACAAAACTATTGAACGTCGTGATACTGAGCGTTGCTCCTGTCAGAGTGACTGTTCCGTTAACAATGGTTTGATCGTATTGGGTACCAGCAGTCGCACCACCAATTTCGACGGAATAGATTGCGCCAGAAGAGAGAACAAGATTGTCGTCAATGGTAAAGGTATTTGCTGCACTCTCTATGCCCAGCTTGCCGCCGCTTTGTACCGTCGTTGCCCCACCAAATGCGCCACTGCCACCAAAGGCTGCGCCACTGGCAATGGTTGCCGAAGCGGCATTATTGAGAGCACCCGTAATGTTAAAGGCACCAGCCTCCACGATCAATACACCACTGGCGTAGTTACTGGTGCCGGAAAGGGTTAAAACTCCGGTACCTGTTTTGTATAATTTGGTAGGCACACTGTTAACTCCACTAATTGTGCCTGACAGGGTGACTGCATAGCTATTTTTGATCGTTCCACCGCCATTATAAGCATTCAGGACAATGTTGTTATCAATGGTAACCCCGGAACCAGTGATCTCCAGCACATTGCTTGTACTTACAAGACTCGAGTTACGGCTTAGATAAATAGCGCCAGAGCCAAGGTTGTTATCCCCCGCAATTATCAGGGTCGAATCCATCCCGGTAGCGCCAATGTTCGTTGTCGTATAAGTATTATTGGTGCCATTATTGGTGCCCGATAATGTCACGATTCCTCGTTCTACACTTAACGCGCCATTACTTATCGCACCGCTCAGCGTAAGTAATGGTCCAGAAACATAAAATACTCCTTTCGAATTAGGTCCTCCCAAATCAACATTACCACTCAGGGTGAAATCATTCGAACCACCGACGTACAACCGAGTGTTCGGCTCAAACCGAATGTTATTGGCTATCGTCGGCGCATTATTGTTTTTGTTAATACCTATGGAGTAACTACTGGTACTCGTGGCCACTAACGTTGCATTACCAAAGGAGGTACTTGACTCCGCTTCGATAAAGCTGCCAAACATCCTGATATCACCAGTGAAACCAGTGTTTGACGTTGAGGTAAATAACAAACTGCTACCACTCAAATTAGCAACTATGGTACCCGAACCCGCCAAAGGCGGCATGAGGTACAAACCTTTTCCACTGGCACCTGTAAACGTCATGGTCAAGCCACTGCCCACCGTCAACGTCTTGTTTCCGCCTAAAGCTAATTGACCTTCCTGACGAATCGTCAGATTCTCTGTCAATGACAGATTGGCAGACAAATTGGATGAAGTATTGGTGAGAGAACTGTCGAATACCAGTGTTTGTGAACCTGTTATATCTGCCGCAGCAATTGCCACCGCCTCGCTGAAACTCACGCCGTCGTTTACATTTATCGTGGCTGTATCAGTTACATTGGTCACGTAGATGAAGTCGGAGGCAACCGTCACATCCGCTGTGACAGGTGCCCCATCACTCAAAGTAAAGCGAATGCTCGTGTCGCCCGAAGGTTTGGCATTTTTATAGGTGATATGCTTCATCACATCTTCTACCAGTGCTTTGGTAGCCACTGTGCCGCCACTGGTAAAATTTACAGACAAGAGTCCGCCTGCATTGGTGAACGTTGCAAAAATACTCCCATTCGAGAGCAGATTGCCACTACTGACAGTAAAAAGCGCACCTGTGGTATTCAAGGCAAAAATATCGTCGCTCTTGGCGGTGCCCACACGCTGCACCGTCAAGCTCGCACCGGTCCACGTATCACCATAATCGGCATCGGAAATGGTCAGATCAGATCCCACATCCAGCGTCAGGGCTGTCGCTGCTGCTGTCCAGGTGACAGAACCGCCAGAAAGGTTATTAATGATTATGTTGGCCATGGAATATTGTGAGATAATTGTGCATTGAAATCGGTCAGAAACAGCAAAAGCTTATGCTCATGCTCCAGCAGAACTGAAGTATGGGGATGTGTAAATTCATCGCTATATCATAAGCAGCGGAGTGGTCAAAAAACGAATCGCAAAAAGTCACAAAACATCACAAAACATCACATTAAGATGATTTTTTGTGATGTTTTGTGATAGAGATCGTGTGTGATGTTTTTTTGACACAAAAACGACGTATTGCGGAACATCAGATGCTGATAATATCAGCGGATAAACAGTACCCTTCACCATGGGATGTTTTGACGGGGAACTCACAGCCAGCCTCTTCGATCTTTTTGCGCAGACGGTAGATCATGGATTCAAGGGCGTGGCTCGCCTGTTCGGTCGAAGGGTAGTCAAGGATTTTCATGATATCCTGGCGGGCTACAATAGTGTTGCTGCGTGAGCTGAGTGAGGCAAGAAACTCAAACTCCTTGGAGGTCAGTTTAATGGAGTCGCCCTGGGGAGGGGTCAGTCTCCACCCCTTGCGTTCAAGTTTCCACAGCGCCAAAGTATCGGCCTCTCTCAGCAATTCCTGCTCAACAACCTCAGGCATCTCATCAAGACGCGCAGCAAGATTGGCAATGGTTGCAGCAAGCTCGCTGCAATCGACCGGTTTGACCAGATAGAAATCAGCTCCGCATTTCAACCCTGCAAGCTTGTCGTCAAGTGTTGAGCGTGCCGTCAGCATGATAATCCACATACTGGTATTCTTTCGTACATATTCGGCAAGCACCAGACCGCTCTGGTCAGGAAGCCCGATATCGAGTACAGCAAGCAGGTATGTTTGCTGCGAGAGATGATAGTAAAACTCACCGGCCGAGGCAGCTCCGGTCACCTCATATCCGAGGAGTGTCAGGTATTCCACCATATTTTCAAGCAGATCCCTGTCATCTTCAACAATAATAATGCGTATTTGTTTCATTGAGCATCACTGTTAACCTGTTTCATCGTTCGTACTTTTCTCTACCGTATCGGCAAGGGGAAGGCGAACCGTCACCACCATAAGGTCGCCGCTTTTTTCAAGCCTAACAGAGCCATGATGCCGTTGAATGATCTCCTGCACCAGCCACAAGCCGAGGCCGGAGCCGTTGGTATGACGGCTGTTGCTGCCGCGCTGGTATTTTTTGAAAAGTTGTTCTGTCTCATTCGTCAAAATGTCGTTGCTTTGATTTTGTACCCTGATAACCACCTCTCCTCCCTCTCCGTGGCAATCAACCTCAATCGGAGAATCTGGCGGAGAGTATTTCTGCGCATTATCAAGCAGATTAAACAACGCGGTGGCAAGATAGTGTTTTTCAGCATTGATGGCATGGCTGGTGAGCGATATGGCAAAGGTAAAGGTACGTTTCGGCCAGAGAGCGCGAACATCCTCAATTTCTGATGCCATGAATGGCGCTAAAAGAGTACGCACGCGTCCCTCCTTTTCCCGGGAATCAGAAAGCCGGCTTTTTTCAAGCGAAACCTCCATCACCTCAACCAGACGACGAACCGCACGTTTCATTTTATCAAGATCACTACTTTTTTCAGGGTATTGGCGGTTCACCCTCAGTTCCATGACATCAAGGGAGCTCCGAATAATGGAGAGAGGAGTTCGATATTCGTGCGACACCATAGTCAGAAATCGCTGCTGCCGTTCCGTTGCCACTCGCTCCATTGCAAGCTCCACACTTTTCAGCTCAGACTCCCTGAGTGCAGCCATTGCCCGTTTTTCCGTTTCCCGAAGCCTTTCTGCGAGAGCGAGTGTCATGAGTATAACATTGAGCAGAGAGGCATACTGGACATTATTGATGTTCCACAATTCAAGGGGAACCAGGCCAATCAGTTGCAGGAAACGCATAACAAAACCAAAATTGCTGATGCCGAATGCCAGAAAAAAAATTACGCCTTCGGGTTTATTGTTTTTTACAGCTTTATAACTCAGCCAACTGACCACAAAAAAGAGAAAAAGCACTCCCAGAGAGGTGAGGGGAGCTATCTCTACAGAAAATCCGAGAGGATTGGCAAGTACCGTAAGAGCGCCAATAACCGCCATGAGCCGGAGGTAATGGCTGATTAATGGTGTAAGCTCTTCGGCAAACAGGCGGATTAAAAAAACTGAAAAGAGGAGTATTCCTCCACCCTTTCCAGTATCAGCGAGATAGTCGGAGATGAGATGGGCTGAGTTTGGCAGGATCAGAGTGAGAATACCACTTATTGAGATATAACTGACACAGACCGCCAAAGCATAGAGCGCGAAGTAAAGGAAAAGTCTATCCCGAATACGAAGAAAATAGATAAAGTTCAGCAGCGAGATCACGATAAAAATGGCCAGATAGCCGCCCTGAAACAGCATGTTGGTTTCAGTTTCACGAATCATATCCCTCGGCGTATGAACAGAGACCCCAAAATGCTGGGAACTGGTCGTCTGAACCCTGACGTAAATGGTGACAGGCGTTTCGAGAGGCAGTGACAAGGGAGCAAAAAAATTGAGTGTTGGCACAGGACGATCAGCGACGGGAATGTGGTCGCCAAGTTGTATCTGGCGCCAGGATGATGGCCTGGATGGGTCGATGCCTGACTGAATATAAACGGTTACATGATCGAGGTATAACGGGTAAAACCGCAACCATGCCTCTGCGGGAAATCGGGAGGTACGAGTCAGCGTAAAGCGCAGCCAGACCGCTTTGTGGCTGTACCCATCGTTGAGATTACCCTTGAGTCGCTTGAAGCCGATGGCATTTTTTGGATCAAGAATGTCGGCAAGCGTCAATTTTCCTGAGAAATCATCGTACTTGGCAAAGTGTCCGGAAAGTTCAAGAGAGGGTTCACGGTCAAGAATGACGACGGTTTGGGCCGCATGGGCCCGGAAACTGAAAAGAGAGAACACAACCATGGCAAGCAACAGCCTGGCTACCAAAATGGTCGTAACAAGTTTTTTTGGCATCCCCAAATACATGAGTGCAGTGAGATTCATATTGCACATTCTCCTCCTGAACAGAAGAGGAGTTGCCGCTTGAAAAAGTGGTCGTATCGCCCGTAATTTATGATAACAAAGAAGAAGTCCCCACTTTTCTGTAACAATTAACTACCCCGCAGCAGAGCTACGGGGTATACATTCATGTATAAGATTTTCTTCCCGAAGCAAAGCTCCGAGGAATATGTCCTATAGCCATTTAAAACCATGGCGGGAGCTGCACCTATACCAATATCGATTCTTCGGGCTTCAAAGTACAAAAATCGGGGGGGGACTACTGATTTCTGTCAGGTAAAGGCTGTATGTGCCGGAAAAATCAAATACTTATAATATCTGCGGATAAACAGTACCCTGTGCCATGGGAGGTTTTGACGGGAAACTCACAGCCACGCTCTTCAATTTTTTTGCGCAGGCGGGAGACCATCGATTCGAGTGCATGGCTCGCCTGTTCCGTCGAAGGATAATCAAGAATTTTCAGGAGATCCCGGCGGGCCACAATGGTTTTTTTTCGGACATCGAGAGATGCAATAAATTCAAACTCTTTTGAGGTCAGTTTAATGGAGTCGCCCTTGGGAGTGATCAGTATCCACCCGCTACGCTCAAGTTTCCATGGTGCAGATGCCGGTTCCCATCTCTCCTCATCCTCTTCAGGAAACGCAGGCTTCTCATCAAAACGCGCAAAAACATTGGCAATGGTAGCGGCGAGTTCGCTGCAGTCAATCGGCTTGACCAGATAGAAATCAGCTCCGCATTTCAGCCCTGCAAGTTTGTCGTCAAGTGTTGAGCGTGCCGTCAGCATGATAATCCACATACTGGTATTTTTTCGTAAATATTCGGCAAGCACCAGACCGCTCTGGTCGGGAAGGCCGATATCGAGTACAGCCAGCAGGTATGTTTGCCGCGAGAGATGATAGTAAAATTCACCAGCAGAGGCCGCTCCTGTCACCTCATAGCCGGCAAGCGTCAGGTACTTCACCATGTTTTCGAGCAAGTCCCTGTCATCTTCGACAATGATTATTCGTTTCTGTTTCATTGAGCATCTCTGTTAACCTGTTTCATCTTTTGTGTATTTCTCTACAGTATCGGCAAGGGGGAGGCGAACCGTTACCACGACATGGTGGCCGCTTTTTTCAAGCGTAACAGTGCCATTGTGTCGCTGGATGATCTCCCGTACCAGCCACAGACCGAGACCGGATCCATTGGTATTATTGCTGTTGCTGCCACGCTGGTATTTCTTGAAAAGCTCTTCTGTCTCATTCGTCAAAATATCATTGCTCTGATTTCTTATCCTGATAACGACCTCTTCTCCCTCCCCGTGGCAATCAATCTCAATCGGAGAGTCTGGCAGAGAGTATTTTTGGGCATTATCGAACAGGTTAAACAAAGCAGTTGTAAGATAATGTTGTTCAGCATCAATTGCATGGTCAGTGAGCAATATGGTAAAGATAAAGGTACGTTTTGGCCAGAGCGCACGAACCTCTTCAATTTCTGAGGCCATGAATGGCGCTACAAGAGTACGCTCGGCTCCCTCCTTTTCCCTGGAATCAGAGAGACGGCTTTTTTCGAGCGAAACATCCATCACCTCAACCAGACGACGAACGGAACGCTTCATTTTATCGAGTTCACTCCTGTTCTCAGGGTATTGATCGCTCCTCTGAAGCTCCATAATATCAAGGGAGCTTCGGATAATGGAGAGAGGAGTTCGATATTCGTGAGAGATAGTGGCAAGAAAGCGCTTCTGCCGTTCTGTTGCCAACCGCTCTATCTGAACCTCCATGAAACGTTGCTCCGATTCACGGAGAGCTTCCCTGGTACGTATTTCGGTTTCGCGCATACGCTCGACAAGTGCCAAGGTTATAAGCAGGATATTGAGCAGCAAAGAGAACGGGAGGTAATTGATGTTCCACCAGTCGAAGGGCATCAATCCCAGCATTTTGACAAAGTGCAGAAAGTACCCAAGATTGCTGATCGCGAATGCAACAAAGAGGATTTTTCTCCCCGGTAGTTGCTTTCGGACTGCCTGAATGCTCAACCAGATAACAACAAAAAACAGGCAGAGCACTCCCAGTGAGGTAATCGGAGCTATCTCGACGTAGTACCCGATTGGATCGGCAAGAGTAGTCAGTATGGCCATGACGGCCATGAACTCCAGATACCATCGGATAGGAGTTGTCATCACTGGCGCAAAAAGGCGTTGTAAAAATATACAAAACAGAAGTATCGACCCGCTCATACCGATGTCGCCGAAATAATCGGAAACAAGGTGCACCGAACCAGGCATGATGAGGATCAGAATACCGCTTATGGAGAGGTAGTTGATGAAAAGAGCTATGGCAAAGAGCGAAAAATACAGGAACAATTGATCGCCGATACGAAAGAAAAATATGAGGTTCAGCATAGCGATCACCAGAATGATAGTGAGATAGCTACCCTGAGTCAAAATGTTTTTATTAGTAGAGCTTACCTGATCAGCCTCAGTCTGGACCGTTGCGGTCAGGCTGAGGGGGGTAATGGATTGTACTCGAACATACACCGTGACAGTCCGGCCTTCAGGCAGAAAAACAGGAGCCAGGAAGTCCGGATCCAAAACAGGACGTTCTGCGGCTGGTATGTGGTCACCAAGGCGAACCCTGCTATACGAAGAGGCCACGGAGGGATTGGGGGCGGTCTGAATGTATGCGGTAACATAATCCAAATAAGGCGGGCCAAACCGAACCCATGCCTCTGCGGGAAAGCTTAAGGTACGAGTCAGCGTAAAACGGAGCCAGACCGCTTTGTGGCTATACCCATCGTTGAGATTGCCCTTGAGTGGCTTGAATGCCACTCTATTTTCAGGATGCAGCATCTCTTCGAAAGTCATCCTCGCCGACAGATCGTCAAAGCGCTCTATATGCCCCGCAAGCTCGTATGAGGGGGCTCTGTCGAGAACGAGAGGAACTGCGGCACAAACCACCGGTGAAAACATGCCGGGCACAAACAACAAAACGTACAACAGCACCGCAACGAATGCGAGAAGCTTTCCGATGTTTCGCTTATGGGGGGCCGATGCTGCATTCATGAACTACTCCGTCATACTCGGTATAAATCGCTTCGTCTACTGTAGTAATCCAGCCGATTAACGTATAAAGCAATCATCGTTCATGCAGAAACAATTACCAACTCAGAACCCAAAGCCGCGCTCCGCAGATGAGCTCTTTTCAAAGGTAAAACAATTTCAGCTTTTATTGCTAAACAGTATTCACGGCATCCAAGCCGACGAATGAGAGACTCAATTCATTGAGCTTCTCTATTAATGGTGTTTCATCTTTTGTGGATTTCTCTACCGTATCGGCAAGAGGAAGGCGAACTGTCACCTCGACATGGTCGCCGCTCTTTTCAAGCGTAACAGTGCCATTGTGTCGCTGGATGATCTCCTGCACCAGCCACAGACCGAGACCAGAGCCATTGGTATTATTGCTGTTGCTGCCACGCTGGTATTTCTTGAAAAGCTCTTCTGTCTCATTCGTCAAAATATCATTGCTCTGATTTCTTATCCTGATAACGACCTCTTCTCCCTCCCCGTGGCAATCAATCTCAATCGGAGAGTCTGGCAGAGAGTATTTTTGGGCATTATCGAACAGGTTAAACAAAGCAGTTGTAAGATAATGTTGTTCAGCATCAATTGCATGGTCAGTGAGCAATATGGTAAAGATAAAGGTACGTTTTGGCCAGAGCGCACGAACCTCTTCAATTTCTGAGGCCATGAATGGCGCTACAAGAGTACGCTCGGCTCCCTCCTTTTCCCTGGAATCAGAGAGACGGCTTTTTTCGAGCGAAACATCCATCACCTCCACCAGACGACGAACCGCACGCTTCATTTTATCAAGCTCACTCCTGTTTTCGGGATATTGGTCGCTCATTTGAAGGTTCATGATATCAAGGGAGCTTCGGATAATGGAGAGAGGAGTTCGATATTCGTGAGAGACCATCGTCAGGAATCGCTGCTGCCGCTCCGTTGCCACTCGTTCCGTTGCCAGTTCCACACTCCTGAGCTCCGACTCCCTGAGTGCAGCCATTGCCCGTTGTTCAGTCTCCCGAAGACGCTCGGCGAGAGCGAAGGTCATGAGGACAATATTGAGCAGAGAGGCATACTGGATATTGTTGATGTTCCACCATCCAAGGGGAACCAGACCGAGTAGTTGCAGAAAATGGATAAAATAACCAAGATTGCTGATGCCGAATGCTATAAAGAAAAGCTGGCCTCCGGGTTTATTGTTTTTTACAGCTTTATAGCTCAGCCAACTGACAACAAAAAAGAGAAAAAGCATTCCAAGAGAGGTGACAGGGGCCATCTCAATATAAAAGCCGAGTGGATCAGCAAGTATGGTGAGAGCACCAATAACCACCATGAGCTTGAGGTATCGGCGGGTAAAGGGGGTAAGCTCTGTAGCAAAAAGGCGGATTAAAAAAACTGAAACGAGGAGTATGCCTCCACCCTTTCCAATATCAGCGAGATAGTCGGAGACAAGATGGGCCGAGCCAGGCAGAATCAGGCTGAGAATACCGCTTATGGAGAAATAATTGATGGAGACAGCCAGGGCGTAGAGCGCAAAGTAGAGGAAAAGTCGATCCTTAATGCGCATAAAATAGATAAAGTTCAGTAGCGAGATAACGATGACAATGGCCAGATAGCCGCCCTGAAAGAGGATGCTGGTACTCGTTTGGCGGTTCATGTCTGTCGGGGTATGCACAGAAGCCCCAAAATTCAGGGAGCTGATAGCCTGTACCCGAACGTAAATGGTGACAGGCGTTTCGAGAGGCAGCAACAAGGGGGCTAAAAAGTCGGCGTTCGGCACCGGACGATCAGCAACGGGAGTGTGGTCGCCGAGGAGTATCTTGCGCCAGGAAGAGGCGCTGGATTGATCATGGCCTGTCTGAATGAAAACGGTGACGTGATCCAGGTAGGGCGGGTAAAGCCGTAACCATGCCTCTGCAGGAAACCTGGAGGTGCGAGAGAGGGTAAAGCGCAGCCAGACCGCTTTGTGGCTGTACCCATCGTTGAGGTTCCCCTTGAGCTGCGTGAAGCCAATGGCATTTTTGGGGTTAATTATGTCGGCAAGCGTCAGTTTTTCAGTGTGGTCGTCATAACGCTCCATAAATCCCGACAGCTCAACGCGGGGGGCGCGGTCGAGGATAACCGGCATTACAGCGCCTGCCTGCAATGGAGACAAAAGAGATGTCAGGAGAACAAGCAGCATCACTACCACAACGGAGATGGAATGTTTCCCGAATCTTCGCCGGTGGGCGGATGCCTTTTCCGCTCTCGCCATGCTTTTCACAAGTACATTGATCTATCTTGCAAAGAGAATTGTTGTTTTACCCCTAAAAGGTAATCATCCAGCAAGCAGAACCCAAAAAGAAGCCATCTTTCTGTGGTGAATAGGTTAGGGATGCGCGACCGCAAGACTCTTCACCCACTCAAGCTGAAGGGGCAAACAGACCGTTTTGAGATCATAATGGCTTTGTGCAAAGGCACGGGCGTTGGCTCCCAGCCGTGCCCGACCGGCAGGGTCGTCGAGCAGTGAGCAGACCTCATCGGTCAGGGCTGCAACATCAAAAAAATTCACCAATCGTCCGGTCTCATCGTTCAGGACTGCCTCGTGCACCGGCTTTGTATCGCTGGCCACGATGGCGCACGCGGCGCTCATGGCCTCAAGCAGGCTCCATGAAAGAACAAACGGATAGGTCAGGTAAACGTGAACGGTTGAGAGTTGCAGAAGCAGCATAAACTGTGGATAAGGAATAGTGCCGAGAAAATGAACCCTCGCCCAGTCCGCATCGCTGATTTGCGGGCGCACTTCGGCGGCAAAAATCTCCTTCCAGGTTCGTTCTCCCTCAGGTTTTGCCCCATAGCTCACCCTGTCGCCACCAACAATGAGCACCCGAGCCTTTGGCCTGCGCCGCAGCATCTCTGGCAGCGCACGCATGAAAATATGGTACCCACGGTATGGCTCAAGGTTACGATTCACAAAGGTGATCACCTCATCCTGCCTTGTCAGCGTCACCTTGCCATTGAGGGTGAGGGTGACCGTCGAATTTGGCGCAACCATGGCGGTATCAATGCCATCGTGTGCCACCGTAATCTTTGAACGAAATGGCTCCGGGAAGGTGCTTGCCTGCCACTCTGTGGGCGAAAGTCCGGCATCGGCTATCTGGAAGTGCAAAAGATTATTAAGGTTTTTCAGACGCAGACGACAGGCATCCCCACCCTCGTCCCTTGGAGGAAACTCCGGATCGAAACCCACATCAGCGCCCTGGGCATGGTAGTAAAACTCGCAGTAGATACCCAGCTTTGCCGTCGGCCAAACATCTTTAAGAAACAGGCTCTCTCCCCATCCGGGATGGGCAACAATCACCCCAGGAGTAAACCCGCCCGCTTTCAACTGTTGCGCCGCCCGAAAACAGGCCTCTCCCCGAATGGTCTTGGTCTCCAAATCGCTCACCCACGGATGCACACCCTTTGTTGTGCCACGGGTAGCCGCATAGGAGAGCAGTTTGACACCCTGCCATTCTTTCGCCTGCACCTGCTTCATGGTCATGGCCACAACGCTGTTTGCCGGGTCGGCAGCCAAAGCAGGAGCAAGAAACTTGAACTGCCCCGGAAAATTCTGATGAACAAAAAGAATATGCACGAATTAAAAAGAGTGAGGTTGTACTTGTACGCTTACCGTAACAAAACGGAACAGATCTGCTCAATCTCCTCCTCCTTGAGATACGGATGCATGGGAAGCGCAAAAATCCTTCCGCTCAGATCCTCCGACACCGGAAAATCGCCTGCGACATACCCGAGGTTGTGATAGGCTTTCTGAAGATGGAGTGGAATTTTGTAATAGATCATTGAGGGAATACCCGCCTGCTGTAACGCCTGCATAAGATGGTCACGCTCTTCGGTTGAAGCGGCAAGCACCGAGTATTGCGCCCATGCCGAGCGATACCCTTTGGGAATCCGGGGAACCACCAGCCTGCCCTGAAGCCTTTCGCTGTAGGCTTCAGCAATGCGCTGACGAGTGGCGAGCTCCTCCTCAAAAATTGCAAGCTTTTCGAGAAGCACTGCGGCCTGAAACGAGTCGAGGCGACCATTGATACCGATACGGTCGTTGCTGTATTTATCCTCGCCACTGCCATGCACCCTTATTGAGCGGAGCAGTGCATAGAGCTCATCATCATCGGTAAATATCGCTCCCCCGTCGCCATAAGCGCCAAGCGGTTTGGCCGGAAAAAATGAGGTTGCGCCGACCAAACCAAAACTGCCTGCCTTGCGTCCACCAATGCTGCCACCAAAACTCTGCGCCGCATCTTCAAGCATCCAGAGCCGGTAATCGCTGGCAACGGCATCAAGGAGCTCATAGTCGGCAGGCAGACCAAACAGGTCAACCGGAATAATTGCCTTGGGCTTCAGCCCTTGCTGCACTGCCTGATCAACAGCATGGCCAACAAGATCGGGATTGATATTAAAGGTGTCGGGAGAGACATCCACAAACACCGGGGTTGCACCAACAAGGCTGATCACTTCGGCCGTAGCGACAAAGGTAAATGGCGTGGTAAAAACCGCATCACCCGGACCGATCCCCTTTGCCATCAAAGGCATGAGCAGGGCATCCGTTCCTGAAGAGCAGGAGACGCAGTGGCGCGTGCCGACATACGCTGCAAGACGTGATTCAAGTTCGGTCACCTCAGGCCCCATAATAAACTGGCCACTGTCCAGAATCCGCTCGATACGCTTGAGGAGCGATGCACGTATCCGATCTTTTTGTGAAAGCAGGTCGATAAATTGCATAATTGCGTCACCGTTTTAATCCATAAAAACTGTAACCATCAAAGTACAGATTCATTTCATTCTTTTACAGCATCATGCCGATTCTTTTACTCAAAAGAGCAGAGCACCCGCTGAACGCCCCGCTCTTTTGCTCACTCCCCCTTTTTTATGTACTATAAGCCTCAACATTCCAGACACACTACTCCTGAAAAAGATAACCACAGCACGATGAGCTCCTTTTACTTTCTTGGTATCGGTGGTACCGCCATGGCCTCGGTTGCCGTAGCGCTTTCACACGCCGGTCATGCCGTTACCGGCTCTGACAGCCAGCTCTATCCGCCCATGAGCAGCTTTCTTGACGAGCACAATATTCGCTACTGCAACGGTTTTTCAGAAAAGAATGTAGAGCGTGTTTCGCCCGACACCGCCATCGTGGTCGGCAATGCCATAAGCAGGGGAAATGTTGAACTTGAGTACGCCCTTCAGCAGCGCCTTGAGCTGGCGGCTATGCCCGACCTCGTTCGGCACCACCTGATCGGCAAGAACACCTCGATTGTAGTTGCCGGCACCCACGGCAAAACAACCACTACATCGCTGGTTGCATGGATCCTTGAAGATGGTGGCCTCAAGCCCGGATTTCTGGTTGGCGGCATCCCCGAAAACTTCTCTCTCGGCTGCCGTGCTTCAGGACGAATCGAAGAGGGGTTCTTTGTGACTGAGGGCGATGAATATGATACCGCCTTTTTTGACAAGCGCAGCAAGTTTCTCCTCTACCGCCCCGACATTGCCATTATCAATAATATCGAGTTTGACCATGCCGATATTTTCGACTCCCTTGAGGATATCAAACGCAGTTTCCGCCTCTTTGTCAACCTTCTCCCCCGTAACGGCCTGCTGCTCGTCAACGGTGACGATCCCGTCGCCCTCGACATTGCCTCACGGGCATACTGCAAGGTTGAGCGGTTCGGCCTGAACAGTGCGTGCGAATGGAGCGCCACCAACATCCGCTCAGACCGTGAGACCTCAACCTTTGACCTGCTCCGTCACGGTGCCATTATCGGCACTCTCCAGGTTCCGCTCTTCGGCAACTACAATATCATGAATGCGCTTGCCGCCATTGCCGCAGCAACCCGCAGCGGCCTCTCTCTTGATGCTATCACACACGCCATGCCCCTGTTCAAACGGCCAAAGCGACGGATGGAGATTATCGGCACCTACGCTCACAATATCACCCTGATTGAAGATTTCGCTCACCACCCGACCGCCATCCGGGTAACGCTTGAGGCGCTTGCACAGCGTTACCAGGGACAAAGAGTTATCGCCTGCTTTGAGCCCCGTTCAAATACCACGACCAGGAACATCTTCCAACAAGAGCTGTCGGAATGTTTCGCCCCAGCCTCCATTGTTGTTATGGGCAAGGTGCACCGCCCTGATCGCTACGCGCCCGACAAATCTCTCAACACGGAACGGCTGAAAGATGAGCTTGAAAAACAGGGCAAAACCCTCTTTCTTGCCGGTCAAAATGCGCCAGACTACCCTGCTGATATTGTAGAGTTTTTGCAACCCCAACTGCAAGAGGGCGATGTAATTGCACTGCTCAGCAACGGCAACTTCGGAGGGTTGAAGCAGTTGCTGGTGGAGAGCCTGGGGCGCCTCGATACGCGCTTCGCGCTACTCGGCGACCGGCTGTAGTGGCTTGCCCACGTCGCCGGTCGCTGAGTAGGCCGCAGGCCGTATCGAAGCGTATCGAAGCGCGGGGAGCGGATTTTGTGGAATTCTGTCAGATAGGAAGAATTGAGGTTTCATATTATCTTTTTATGTAGTATTTTCGGAATTGACCATGGCACATCGCGAAATTTTTTCGTGACAGCAACGCTAACTCATATACAACACCGGAACGACATTATGGCAAAAGTGAAAGTAGGCATTAATGGATTTGGCCGCATCGGGCGTCTGGTTTTTCGCCAGGCACTGGACAATCCGAACTACGAAATTGTTGCAATCAACGATTTGTGTGACCCCAAGACCCTCGCTCACCTTCTCAAGTACGACTCTACCCACAAAAAATTCAGAGGTGATGTCAGTGTCGATGGCAGCAATCTCGTTGTCAACGGCAAAGTTATCACCATCACAGCACAGCGTGACCCGGCCTCTCTTCCCTGGAAAGAGCTGGGATGTGATCTGGTTGTTGAGTCAACCGGTATCTTTACCTCACGTGAAGGCGCTTCCAAGCATCTGGCCGCAGGTGCAAAAAAAGTTATCATCTCTGCTCCGGCAAAAGATAAAATTGATGCCACAATTGTTCTCGGCGTTAATGGCGACAGCATCACCGGCAAAGAGGAGATTGTTTCAAACGCAAGCTGCACCACCAACTGTCTTGCTCCGATGATGAAGGTGTTGCAGGATAATTTCGGCATCGAAAAAGGGTTTATGACCACCGTTCATGCCTACACCAACGACCAGAACATCCTCGATCTTCCACACTCCGATCTCCGCCGTGCCCGTTCAGCCGCCATGTCAATCATCCCGACCAGCACCGGCGCTGCAAAGGCTATCGGCGAGGTTATTCCTGAACTGATTGGCAGGCTTGACGGTTTTGCCATGAGAGTTCCTGTGCCAGATGGCTCCGTCACCGATGTTACCGCCATTCTCACCAAAGCTGCAACAAAAGCAGAGATCAATGCCGCAATGAAAGTTGCCGCAGATGGCCCGATGAAGGGATTCCTCGAATACTGCGAAGATCCAATCGTTTCACAGGACATCGTCGGTAACCCGCACTCTTGCGTCTTCGATTCACTCTTGACCATGAGCTCAGGTAATCTGGTGAAGGTTGTCGGCTGGTACGATAACGAACTTGGCTACTCAACCAGAGTAACCGATCTTCTCGACATCTACTCAAAGTTTGTATAAAAACCACTCTTCAGAGAGGTTTATCAAAAAAGGCGCTCTCACGGGGCGCCTTTTTTTTCTACTTTTACAACAGAGCAGAATCAGGGAGGTGAGCGATTCGACCTCTTCGATGTTCCGTCGAACAAATCCGCTCGATGTGGACAATGCAGACAATGCGGATAAAACGAAAAACAGATTATGATCTTTATTCGTTACTTTGTAACTGTTCCAGCCAGATCTTTTAACACAACTCTTTACTCTTATGACACACTCTGCCACCACACCAATGAGAGCAATTATCCTGTTCGACAGCAAAACGTCGGGCGGATCAACCGATAAACTCATCGATTCGATTGGTCGTAAACTTGCCGAATCGGGAGCTTATGTCGAAAAAGCAAAATGTAAAAGCACAGGAGATTACAGCTTTGTCAAAGATTTTGATGTCGTCATCATGGGTGCCCCGATTTACTATTTGATGGTATCCTCAGAACTGCTTGGCGCTCTGTTGCAAAGCAACCTGAAAAGCTCCCTTCAGAACAAAAAAATTGCACTTTTCCTCACCTGCGGCAGCCCTGAACTGATGGCCAACCTGCTCTACCTTCCACAATTGAAACTTAACCTGATCGGCAGCACCATTATCGCAGAAAAGATCTTCGCGCCGGATCAGCTTTCTGACCAATCCGTTATTTCGCACTATGTCGATGAGCTGATTACAGCCTGCAAGAGAGGAGAAGAATAATCCGGCACCATGGGCAAGCCACCAAATCCGGTTGCCGAGTAGCGAAAAGCGCGTATCGAGGCACATTGTCATTAAGCTTTGACCAAATCGCTGACGTAATAATTTCAGCTATGGGATATGTGTCACCAGAAATCTTTTGCTTTTTCACACTTATGAACTAAAAAAGCATATATTATGGCGTTCTTACATAACCTTGTCCTGTTGTAAAACCTTTTGGAATCATGAACAATGTCCACCAGGGTATGCCGCCTGACAAGCTAATTTCATACCTTAACGATCAAGGTCGTTGACAAAAGCATCAGCATTACTTACATGGATTATTCAAAGCAGTCAATAGAATTACATCGCAGGACCCGTGGAAAAATTGAGATCAAATCAAAGGTTGAGGTCGCTACAAAAAATGACTTGTCACTGGCATATACGCCCGGAGTCGCTGCAGTCTGCCTGGAGATCGGCCTCGACAAGCAGCAATCCTACACCCTGACCAATCGGGGAAACCAGGTTGCTATCGTTTCCGATGGAACGGCCATTCTGGGACTCGGTGACCTTGGCCCCGAAGCAGCAATGCCTGTTATGGAGGGAAAGTCAATAATTTTCAAGGAATTTGCTGATATTGATGCTATTCCCCTCTGCATTAACTCCACCGACGTGGAGGATATCATAAAATTCTGCAAAATGATTGAACCAAGTTTTGCCGGAATCAACCTTGAAGATATTTCAGCGCCAAGATGCTTTGAAATTTTTGAGCGTCTCGAAAATGAGCTCTCCATTCCTGTCTTTCACGACGACCAGGATGGCACCGCCATTGTAACGTTAGCCGCTATCATCAACGCCTGCCGCGTTACAGGTCGCGACCTGAAAGAGTTAGTTGTTGTTATTAACGGCGCTGGCGCTGCGGGTATCGCCATCGCACGCCTGCTGATTTATGCAAAGGTCAAGGAGGTCATCCTGGTTGATACGCAGGGCGCAATCTATGATGGCCGCCCAGGCATGAACCCCATGAAACAAAAGATCGCTGAACTCAGCAACAAAGCGAAGCATAAGGGTGATTTGGAGAGTACGATGGTCGGCACAGATGTCTTTGTCGGCGTCTCTGTAGGCGATATCGTCACGACCGGGATGATTGAGGCCATGAACCCGTCACCGTTTATTTTTGCGATGGCCAACCCGACTCCCGAAATCATGCCCGATCTCGCCTATCAAGCTGGTGCAAGTGTGGTAGGCACAGGTCGATCGGATCTGCCGAACCAGGTGAACAATGCCCTTGTCTTTCCTGGCCTCTTCAGGGGAATCTTGACAAGTGGTATTAAAAAAGTAACTGCGGAGATCAAAATGGCTGTAGCGGTCTCCATTGCCTACTCAATTGAACCAACCCGCGACAAGCTCATGCCAACCATGTTCAACAAGGATGTTGTACGCAATATCGTGAACGTGATTGCTCAAACGGTGAAGGGTGAACACTGTATCGGTGATGAGTGTGAGCTGGAAGAGATGCTGGCTGAAATTGTTGATTAACAGGTTACCCTCCCTATTTCAAAGAGAAGGCTGGCGATAAAACCGCCTTCTCTCTGTTATCATAAAATCATAAACCGTTAACTGAAGATACCACGAGCTTTTTCAAAAAAGCCTTTGGCCTCCTTGTCGTTATGGGCTGTTGGTGAAAGCCCTGGAGATTTTTGGATATCCTTCAAAAGCTCCTTGTCGTGGTGCGAAATATCTTTCGGCACATAAACATTGACTTTGACATACTGGTCGCCCTTCCCCGTCCCCTTGAGATGGCCTATGCCAAGACCGGGAATCCTGAGCATGGTCTCCGGCTGTGTGGATGGAGGAATCGTGAGCTTGACCGCCCCCTCCAGGGTCGGTACATCAACTTTCGTCCCAAGCACCAGATCGGCAAAACTGACCGCAAGCGCATAAACCACATCGTTGCCATTGCGCGAAAAGAGCTCATGCGGTATCTCCTCAAGCACAACAATCAGATTTCCTGCAGCGCCCCCTCTTGGACCAGCATTTCCCTGGGAACGAAGAGTGAGATAATTTCCATCCTCAACACCGGAGGGAACCGTTATCTTGACCGTCACCTCACCAAGCTTGATACCCTCGCCATAACAGCTCGTGCACCGCTCCTTGATAGTCCTGCCTTCACCACCACAGGTTGGACATGCCGCAATATTGACAAACTGACCAAACATTGTTTTGGACACCTGCCGCACCTCACCAGTTCCATGGCAAGTCTGGCAAGTCTCGGTTGCACCTGTTTTTGAACCGGTGCCATTACACACCGTACAGGTCACCTGTTTTTTAATCTTGAGGGTCTTCTCAACGCCCTTGGCAATCTCCTCAAGGGTCAATTTGAGACGGATTTTCAGATCGGTTCCAGGAATTCCCACGGGGGTACGACCCCTTCTTGCGCCGCCGCCACCAAAAGCATCTTCAAACCCGAAAGGTGAGCCCCCTCCCCTTCGATTACCGGAGAACATGTCACTGAATGCGCTGAAAATATCGTTGATATCGGCACCGCCTGCCTGCTGTCCTCCACCAGAGGCGGCTGACGAGCCAACACCTGCATGGCCAAACTGGTCGTAGCGACGTCGCTTGTCGTCATTACTCAACACCTCATAAGCCTCATTCACCTCCTTGAAGTGCTCCTCCGCATCCTTGTTGTCAGGATTTTTATCGGGATGAAACTGCAATGCCAGCTTCCTGTATGCCTTTTTGATTTCGTCCTTGGTTGCCGAGCGGCCAACACCAAGAACCTCATAGTACTCTTTCTTCATATTTGGATATCAGTTCAATAGTATAAAAAGCTTCCTGCTACCTGGCAACAATCACCTTCGCGTGCCTGATAACTTTCTCCCCCAGCAGATAACCGGTCTGGTACTCTTCAATGATGGTCTCCGGCTCCACTTCCGGGTGATCAACCTGCGAAATAGCCTCATGAAAGTCCACATCAAGCTTGGCACCAAGTGACTCTATGGCACTAACCCCCTTTTCGGCAAACCATTTCTCAAGATTTTTCTTCACCAGCTCCACTCCCTCAATATAGGGGCGGGCTTCACTGGAGAGCTCCAAATTTCCGGGGACATGTTGCAGAAGCCGCTTGATATCATCAACAACCGGAAGCAGCTCCCGGATGATATTTTCAAGAGATCTAGATGATGCCATCATTGCCTCACGCTCTTTCTGCCGACGAAAATTTTCAAAATCTGCTGCTCTGCGCAGCACCTCGTCACGAAACTTGGTAACCAGCTCCTTCTGCTCCTCCAGCTCAGCCTGGAGCTCGGCAATTCTGGCCTGAGCCGGATCCACTGCCGGTGATGGGTTGCCTTGAGACAACTCCCCTTCCAGCGCCGTCATATCAAGAAGATCACCCATATCGAAAACTTCCTCCTGATGCTCCTCTGCTTTCTTTGTCATAACATTCATTACTTTATTAGTTAACACCCGACAGGGTCGAAGAAAGGCTGTCCGCCATATAGTTGAGAACACGGACTGCATATTCATAATCCATTCTTTTAGGCCCGAGAATTCCCACTTTTCCTACCATATTGCCAACATAATAGGGAGCAGAAACAATCGTCAGACCCTCTGCATGACGTTCGCAGTTCTCCTTTCCTATACTGATGGTAATATCCATTCGCGACGGGCCACTGTTTTCAACAAGCTTTGCAACACTGAACTTGTCCTCAATCATGGTAATCAGCTCTCGTACCTTGTCAGGCTGCTTGAACTCCGGCTGATCAACAATATACTCTGTGCCGGATATATAGAGCCGTTCAAAAAGCGGAGTCTCATCGAAAAGAGTTCCGGCTGAAGCTATAATAAGATTTTTCAGAGCACTGTCGCAGCCACAGTCTGAAAGACGCTGGCCAATCGAACGGCGAATTTCGGCAAGGGTCAATCCCGAAAGCCGCTGGTTCAGCACATCAACAACCTCATCCAGCGTCTGACGGGAGACCTCTACGTCGAGCTCCATGACAATGGTCTTGACAAACAACGACTGAATAGAGAGAATAACCATCATCCTTGTTGAGCTCAGCAAGACCAGATCAAGCTTCTCAAAAATAGCATTGGAGAGTGTCGGCGAGAGCACAACGCTGAGTTGGCGTGAAATGGTGCCAAGCACCTTCACGGCCGAGAGAAGGACATCGGAGGAGGTGCCTTTGCGATCGATACTGATTTGACCAACATTCTCCTCGATTTTCTTTTTCTCCCTTTCGTCAAGAGACTGAAAGGTCATAATCAGGTCAACATAGTAGCGATACCCTTTATCGGTCGGAACTCTGCCCGCTGAGGTATGGGGTTGACTGATATAGCCCTTGTGTTCAAGTTCCGCCATAACGTTGCGGATCGTGGCATCTGAAAAACCAAGATTATAATTCTGGCCAATATACCTTGAACCCACCGGAGCGGCTGTCACAAGGTACGACTGGATAATGATACCCAGCACCTGACGCTCCCTTATATTGAGTTCACGAGATTCCATCAACGTACAAACCTGAACATAGTGACAATAAACAGTGATGAATGTAAGAAAATCAATCGCTTTTACACCTTTTAAACAATACAACAATAAAACGCATTAATACCATTCTCACAAGAAAAACGGTACGCCCTTCTCACCCGCGAGTACCCGATATAATTCTGTCAATCGCCGAATAATCCTTCAAAACCTTTATTTCCTTAAACCCTTGAACAGCCATAAACCCCGACACCTCGGCGGCACCATCAGCATGCAGTTCAAACATGAGCGCTCCTCCCGAAACAAGAAGTGATGGGGCCAATGATGCAATCGCCCGGTAACACTCGCTCCCCTGGGGGGTGGTGAGCGCCACTTCCGGTTCAAACTGTCGCACCTCCCGCTGAAGCCCCTCCCATTCAGCACGTGGAATATAGGGCGGATTGGAGATAATCAGCTCATAAGGTGCTGCTGGCAATTTGGCCGTAAAATAAGGTTCAAAAAGATCAGCCTGGATGAACGTCACCTGCGACAAAACTCCATGCCTTTCAGCATTGATCCGGGCAACAGCAAGGGCATCGGGCGAACAGTCAACAGCAACCACACGGAGCGACGGGCAGAGCTTCGCCATAGTCACGGCAATGCAGCCACTTCCTGTCCCGATATCAAGCACCGTCGCCGTTACATTACCTCCGCGGGCTGTCATGCCAAGAGATTCAAGGGCATGCTCTACCAGCAGTTCAGTCTCCGGACGAGGAATGAGCACCCGCTCATCCACCAAAAATTGCAATCCAAAAAAAAACTGTTCCCCGATAATATACTGTACCGGACACCCCTCCAGCCTCTGGCGACAAAGGCTTCTGAATCGGTCGAGCTCTTCCCCGGAGACGGGGCAATCATGATGCAGGTAGAGCTGAAGCCTGCTCCGGGAGAGAACATACCCAAGAAGGAGCTCGGAACTGATTCGAGGCTCATCAACCTGTTTTGAGACAAAATAATCTGTCGTTGCCTTGAGCAGATCAACAACATGCCACTCCTTCAGCTCTCCCATCCCTCTCCGTTACACAAAAAAATTATACCACAGGCATCCAGCACAACAAATTGCCCGGCAAAATTTGGTAATATACATCCGATAAACCATTTTTTAAAAGATCATGGACAAGTTACCCGGCAAAGAGTACATTCCCCTGTAGAGACAAGACTCTGGCGAACGCTCAACAATTACTGACAACCTCTATACATGACATCTCCAATGAACAAAGTGCTGCTCACTCTTTTTTTGCTGCTTATCGCTCTCAGCGGTGGGCACACAGCCTCAGCCGCATCAAAATTTACCGGAACCATGGATATGGCCCTTACCATGCCAAACGGCTCCGCCACCGTCACCTATTTTTTCGCTGAAAAAACACAGCGCATGGATATGGTCATGCAGATTGAAAAGATACCCGATCCACTCAAAACAACGGTCATAACAAAAGCTGCCCAGCCAGATATCGCCTGTATCATCAACCATCAGGAGAAAAATTATTCCATCATCAACCTGAGAACTGCTGCCGAAAATGCCCTGCTGCTTGATTTTGACAGTAACTACACCGTTGCCCGGGCTGGCCGGCAAACCATCAAAGGGTACACCTGCGAACACATTATTGTGACCAGCAGCACCGAAAGACTTGAACTCTGGGTGACCCGCGATCTGGGAAATTTCTCCACCTTCAGCATTCTGCAGACACAGAATCCACGCCTCTCCAACACGCAACTTGCCAGGGCACTCAGCGCTGCAGGCATTGAGGGGTTCCCCGTCAAGCTTGTACAGCATAACAATAATCATCCCTACGTCATGGAACTCACCCGTATCTCGGAAAAGAAAGTTCCCCCATCGCTCTTTATCGTGCCTGCAGGGTACCAGAAAGTAACAAACGACCAGAAACCTCTCGGAAGCCAGCAGAAGGAGCATCTGAAAAGCCTGATGGAGAAGATGAAAAAGTTTGAGTAGTGGATGATGGGGGTGCTGACGAAGTACGAGCGTTGCCCAGAAGCAACAGACCTTGAGATATACCACCATTCGATGTCTATTGAAGCGATTATTTATTACGGAGAGGATTACATACGCTTTGCTACAGCCATGGCACTCAATGCCATTCTCGTCACGCGAGATAGAGCGTTGAGTCGAGTCACGGTCGATCACTGCAGTCCCAACATTCCCCATGCAAGAGTGAAGTGTATGAATCCTGATTAACCGGAGGGTCGCTTTGGTTCCTTGCAATCAGGGTTTTGCTGCTTAAACATCAATTCTGAATATGATAGAAGTAACTATAGTGGACCAGAGCAAGGGGGGCTGTGAAGAGTCAGAGCGCATCGTCACAATCATTTGTCTCTGGATTTCATGATACGCTGGGTGATTCTTTATTGTCAATCATTCATCACTGTTGTATTTTGCGATTCCAGATCGGTATTGTCACAGAAAGAACAAAACAAGGCACCCCAATGAAGAAAACCCGATTTTTTCAGGCAAAGAGGCTCACTCTTTTTCTGCTTCTCTCCTGCCTTTTTTCAGCCTGTGCCCTCCAGAGCCCGGCGCTTTATCAGGCTGACCTGCAGAAGGCCTATCACAGCGCCATCTTTGATGCCGCAACAGCCGATCCTGCGGAGATATCGAACACTCTTGTTGCCATTGTGCCCTCAAACGACAACCTGGTGTGGAAGAGCCGTAATGATGCCAAAAATGCCATGCTGTTGGTTGTCACCTGGACAAACTATGATGGTTATGATAATAAAATTGGACAATCTGTCGAGCTATCGAGAGAGATTTGGGTAACGACCGCACCGGAAGTGAAGAATTTTTGTAAAAAAACGAATGGCAACCGAGCGCTGCGACTGGAACAGCTTTTGGGGCTCCCTGCCAATGCCGGAAAAACAAAGTTTGTGGAGATGTGGGTAAAGCCGGGCGATCTCTTCAGGCCAAGTGCAGATCCGGAGATTAGTGACAGTGAGGCAGAGACAGAGTTTCGAACAGCCAATAAATTTGTGATGGTGAGCGATGACTATGCCAAATGGTACAATGAGTTGAAGATGAAATCTTATGGCTCCAATGGATATCCATGGACCAGACTGGGTTATACATACGACTGGGGAGATAACCGTCGTCACATCGGATTAAGTGAATTTGTTATTATGCCAGGCGCTACAGTTGAAATTCATTCCATTTCATCTACAGCAGATTATTAAGCGATTCAAACTGCGTCAACTGTTCATAACGATATCTCCCGATGAAAAAAAGTCCACCGCAAAGCATCATCATCGTATTACTGAAAATTGCTCCTTCGCACTGCTGCCCCGTGCTTTTTTTGCCTCCATGAACCAGCTTTTTTGTATGTTCACCGACAGGTATTTCTGCTCATCTTGATCTTTGTACGAACATAAGGGCTATAACCCGTCATGATCCAGAACTCTCTTCTTAACACCTTCTAAATTATACAGGTAACGTGGCTGAAAAAATAACTTCACGAAGCGAGGACTACTCCCAGTGGTATATTGATCTCGTGCGATCGGCTAAACTGGCCGACTATGCCGATGTCAAGGGGTGTATGGTCATACGTCCAAACGGCTATGCAATATGGGAAAAGATGCAGGCCGCCCTTGACCGGATGTTCAAGGAGACGGGGCACGTCAACGCCTACTTTCCGCTCTTTATTCCCGAAAGTTTTATCGCAAAAGAGGCTCAACATATTGAGGGATTTGCACCGGAGTGCGCTGTGGTCACCCACGGTGGAGGCCAGGAGCTTACCGAAAAGCTCTATGTCCGCCCGACCTCTGAGACCATTATCTGGTCATCCTATAAAAAGTGGATCCAGTCTTATCGGGATCTTCCCATACTGATCAACCAGTGGGCCAATGTGGTGCGTTGGGAGATGAGAACCCGTCTCTTTTTGAGAACCACGGAGTTTCTCTGGCAGGAGGGTCATACGGCCCATGAAACCCCTGAAGAGTCGCAGGAGGAGGTGCTTCGCATGATCAATGTCTACAAGAGCTTCGCTGAAGAGTATATGGCAATGCCGGTCATTATGGGGAAAAAAAGCGACAGTGAAAAGTTTGCCGGAGCTGTTGAAACCTACTGCATTGAAGCGATGATGCAGGATACCAAAGCGCTGCAGGCTGGCACCTCCCACAACCTCGGCCAGAATTTTGCCAAGGCGTTCGACTGCCAGTTCCAGACAAAAGAGAGCACCCTCGAATACGTCTGGGCTACAAGCTGGGGGGTATCGACCAGGCTGATTGGTGCCCTCATCATGGCTCACTCGGACGATCGCGGGCTGGTTCTTCCACCAAAACTTGCCACCCGTCAGGTGGTGATCATCCCTATTCTCAAGGGAGACAAAACCGCAGTCATTGCAAAGGCCAATGCCATTGCCGATACGCTGAACAACGGTGGCATCTCAGCCTTTGTTGACAGCAGCGAACAGAACTCTCCCGGCTGGAAGTTTGCCGAATATGAGCTGCAGGGCATTCCAATCCGTATAGAAATAGGCCCGAGAGATATCCAGAACAGCATCTGCATTGCTGCACGCCGCGATACCTTTGAGAAAACTGAGGTTGCGCTTGACGATTTACTGGCTGTTCATATCAGCGAGATCCTTAACGACATCCAGCAGAGCATGTTCGACAAAGCCTTGCGGTTCCGCAATGACAACACTTATGAAGTTCAAAATTATGAGGAGTTCAAGAGCGCTGTTGAGAAGGGATTTGTGATCGCCCACTGGGATGGAACAGCAGAGAGTGAGGCAAAAATCAAGGAGGAGACCAAAGCCACCATCAGGGTTCTGCCCCAGGAGGATGACTATATCGCGCAGTATCGCATTGATGAACCCGGCACCTGTATCTATTCAGGAAAACCCGCTGCCCGTAAAGTGGTGTTTGCAAAAGCCTATTGACAGAAAAACGCAGGGGCGTATTGGAAACGCCCCTGCCATACAAAAACGTACATGTCTGAACAGATCCGATCAAATCATGACCGTCAGGCGAATCTGATGAATCACGGCTCAATGACAAATACCAACGCCGTCGCCCTTGCCTGCCAATCAGGTCTCTTTGAAAAATTCCTTCAGCCCCTCTTCATTCGGCTTCATCGACTTGTCGCCCTTGTTCCAGTTAGCCGGGCACACCTCGCCATACTCTTCGGTAAACTGAAGCGCATCTACCATACGGAGCACCTCATCCACATTGCGACCAAGTGCAAGATGGTTCACCACCTGATGCTGCACAACACCCGCTTTATCAATCAGGAACAATCCTCTCAGCGCAATTCCTGCGCCCTCAAGCAACACATCGTAATCGGCGGCAACACTTTTGTTAAGATCCGAAAGCAGCGTGTAGGTAACGCCCTCAATACCACCCTGGTTTCTTGGCGTGCGGAGCCAGGCATAATGGGAAAACTTGGAATCCACTGAGCAGCCAATCAACTCAACATTTCTGCTGCGGAACTCCTCCAGCTTCTCCTGAAAGGCATGAAGCTCGGTCGGGCAGACAAAGGTGAAATCAAGCGGATAAAAAAAGAGCACCACATACTTTCCCCTGAAATCGGAAAGCTTGCAGGAATCAACAAACTGCGAGCCGTTAACAACGGCTGGAAGATCAAAATCCGGAGCCTTGCGGCCGACAAGTACACTCATGGTATTTTTTTGGTTTTGGTTACGGAAGAGTAGTGAAAAAAACAGGACAATTTTTATCCATTATAACAAATTTTCATACATTTCGCAAACGCTTTCCTCACTTTCGGCTGTACAGCCTCTCCAGCATTTTTTTTACTCCTTCAAAACTTCCCATCATTTTCTTGACAGGCTGCACCGGGACATCATCGCAGGTGTCGTCGGGAATGCCGGTCTGCACAGGATAGATAAGAATAAAACTGTTTTTCTGAAAATACCTGTTGAGATATGATGGAATCCTGGCCATCTTGGGATGGTAGGAGTGGTGATGTTTGCGGCTCATCACAAGAATGAGATTATCATCATTTTTTATCTCGCTCGAAAGCACGAGAAAATCATCCCACCCCCTGAACACCTTGTACTCAGCATTGGAAATAACTTTGGCATAGCTCTCCTTCAGGCACCAAATGGTCTGCTTTGAGGCGTAAACCACCAGCTTGCTGCCGGTGTTTATTATCAAACTGACCACGCGTTGCAGCCAGAGCGCAAACCCAACCTCATTTTCTGCACCCTCAGGAATAACCATAATCGTTCGCCTGATCGTGGAAAGCGGCTGAAACGACTTGTAGATAAAGGTTGTGATGTTACTCCGGCCAAGAATACTCTCCGGCGAACTGCTGAGCAAACTCTCCGTAAGGGATAGTTTGTGATGCAGTCCCAAAATAAGGTCAGTTATTTTTTGCTCTCTGATAACACTGGAGATACCATTGGCTATATCGCTGTCGTAACGAAGCAGCCCCTTGAGAACATTATCGGTCGAAGAGGCTGCGATTGCAGCTTTTTCAAGAATTTTGCCTGCATTCCTCTCTGCAGTTTCATCGGGCAAGATGTTATCCGCAACATGCATGGCATAAATACCATTACGGCTCTTCCCTGATTTCACGGTCATACTGAGATTGACCAATTCGTCAACCGTGGCTATATCATCAGTATGAATCAATATGCGCTCTTCTGTTACCATAACTCCAGGTGCAGCAACATCATCAGCCACTTCGGCAAGGGCAATATTGTGCGCCCCCTTCTCCCCGATAACGGTTGCCAGTGTGCAGGTGACCAGAATAAACAGAATGGTTCCATTCAGCACGCTCTCGTCAAGCAATCTGACTGGAGCGCCAGTGAGGGTATAACCAGTGACCGTATTATAACCAATAAGCACTGTGGCCAGTGCCACAGCCGCATGGGCGCTGATAAGCCCGAAGATCAGCCGCCTCTGGTCGAGGGAAAAACCATATATTTTCTGGGTTATCCACGCTGATAGATATTTTGCCACCGTTGCAGCCACCGTAATAATCACAGCAACCTTTATAGTTTCGAAATCCTTGAAAAGTGCACGAATATCGATAAGCATACCAACACCGATCAGAAAAAAGGGAATAAAGATAGCGTTGCCAACAAACTTTATCCTGTTCATGAGCGGCGATGTCCGTGGAATCTGGCGGTTCAGGGCCAGCCCTCCAAGGAATGCGCCAATAATAGCCTCAACACCTGCCGCTTCCGCAAGAAAGCCACTGAAAAAGACCATGGCCAATACAAAAAGGTATTGCAGCACACTGTCATCAAAGCGCTTGAAAAACCATCGGGCTATAAGCGGAAAGAGCAGAAGAACAACCAGACTGAAGAGCGTGAGACCAACAACAAGCCTGATCCAGAAACCACTCATCACCTCTCCTGTCGAAATCCCGGCAACAATCGCCAGCACCAGAAGTGCAAGGGTGTCGGTAATAATGGTTCCGCCAATAGCAATATTCACCGCCTTGTTCTTTGCAATACCAAGCTTGCTGACAACGGGATAGATGATAAGCGTGTGAGAGGCAAAAATACTGCCGACAAGAATTGAGGAAAGTAGTGGAAACTGGAGAATATAGATGCCCACAAGAATACCGAGTGAAATTGATAACACAAAGGTATAGAGCCCAAAAAGAATACTTTTTGAACTGTTTTTGCGAAAATCGGCAACATCAATCTCCAAACCCGCAAGAAACATGATGTAGAGAAGCCCCACTGTTCCAAAAAGAATAATACTGCTGTCGCGCAGCATCATATTCAATCCATAAGGGCCAATCACCGCTCCGGCAATAATCAGACTGACCAGACTGGGGATTTTTAGCCGGCCAAGCAGAACTGGAGCAAACAGAATGATGAGGAGTAACAGGGAAAACTGTAACACCGGATTTTTCAGAGGTAAAGAGAGATCAAGCAGGCTCATCAACAGCATCGCGCACAGTATTTTATTTCGCCAGATACCTTTAAGTAAAAAAAGCCAGCCAAGGAAACACTCAGGGCATTATTCCCGCAAATATGCATATCTTTTCAGTGGAACACAAACCGGGGGAATTCAGGTATCATAACTGGTACCGTTTCTGAAAAAGCTGATAGATATACCGGCTCCATTGTACGAACAGTGCTTCTGGCTCAAGGCTGAAGCGAATGTTTCCGGGACGGCCATGCAGCAGATGAACACGGGAATGTCTCTCCAGCAGTGCCGTATTCGAAAAAAAACCCTGAAAAGCAACGCAGTTCGAGATCTACATCTTTGCTTTGGATGCTGCCTGCTTCCATGAAGCCACACACTTTCAGAAAACCGGCAGGCATGCTCCTTTTCATGCCTTGCTGTTGAACATCTGCTTGAGCCACGATCCGGTTTTTTGGCCAGCCTCTCTTTTGAGTGGCAGCCCATCCCGTTCCCATCCAACAATCCCGTGCTGCATATTAACCGCTTTGCTGTACCCGTGATCTGTCAGAAAACGAGTCGCAATCCCGCTGCGACCACCACTGCGACACGCAAGAACAACCTTTCGGTTTACAGGAATTTCCTGGTAGCGTTGCTCAAGTTGGCGCAAAGGAATCATCATAATATCGGGAACATCGAATGATTTTTTGGCTATTTCAGAGGGTTCACGAACATCGACCAACAATGCCCCCTTTTGCATGAGTGCAAAAGATGCTGTAGGACTAACTTCACGAATATTGCTCATAGTCTCTTTTTATCTGCTTATTTCTGTTTGTCATGCCCGGGTGCGATAACAGGGCATTATCACGATATCATCAATGACCAAGCGGGGATTGAATGGGTAGAGTTTGCTTAATGCGCTCCAGCTTGAACCGAAAAGATAAATCCGTAACCGATACCTATACCCGGTATGGGTATATATACAAAATATCAGAATAAAGAACAAGCAATGATCTTCCGTTAGCATTGCCGTACAGCATATTCTATGCAATTTGGTTCAGTCCAGGAGGTGGGGGGAGCGCATCGTGCAATACGCAACAGTAGCGGACCTCTACGCCATCAGCCCCGCCAGCCGCTCCAACCCGGTAGGTTCATCCTTCAATAACGGCACAACAGCGTATCGCTTTGCATGGTGGTGAGCCACAGCCTCAATCTCTTTGAGTTCATTCTGTGCCCGTTGGCGCAACAGCGTGGAGGTGGTCGAGGCTGCCGCAACGCTGTTATTGATAATCCATGCCCAGGGTTCAATGGCTGCCCGCCGCAGCTCCTGCTGGAGATTGGCTGCCTCCAGCACCGGCGTTGTTTCGGCGAGCGTGACCAGCAGCACCTTGGTCAGTGCCGGATTCTGCATCTGCATCATCGGCGTTACCTCAGTCAATCCATCACTCCGCGTCTGGCGGGCAAATTCGCGATGATAGGCTCCGGTGGCATCAAGCAGCAGAAGCGTATGGCCGGTTGGTGCTGTGTCCATCACCACAAACTTTTGATCGGCCTCACTGATAATGCGGGAAAAGGCCTGAAACACAGCGATCTCTTCGGTGCAGGGCGAACGCAAATCCTCTTCGAGCAGGGCACGCCCTTCGGCATCAAGCGCCATCCCCTTGCTCTTCAGCACCTCCGTGCGGTAGCGTTCAGTCTCGGCCTCTGGGTCAATACGGCTCACGGTAAGATTCTCCACGGATTCCGTTAAGGTCTCGGCAAGATGCGCCGCCGGGTCAGAGGTGCTGAGATGAACCGGCAGACCCCGACGCGCCAGTTCAACAGCAAATGCAGCCGCAAGTGTTGTTTTGCCAACACCACCCTTTCCCATAAACATCACCAGACCACGCCCCTCAGCAGCAAGAGCATCAACCAGTGATAAAAGTGGTGGCGCATGACAAGAGACCGCCTCCGTTCTCTCTTGAGACAATGAGGAGGTTACGCCAGAAAAAAGTTGGTGCAAAGCATCCAGCCCGACAAGGTTAAAGGGTTTGAGCAAAACCTCATCGGTTGGCAACCGCTTGAGCTGAAGAGGTAGTGCAGCCAAAACAGCCTGTTCACGGGCCAGAATGGCTGATGCCAGCGGATCAGAGGCAGCCTCAGTATCGGGAAAAACTCCGTTAATCACCAGATACTGCCGGGCAATGCCGATAGCCGCAAGCTCCTCACTGGTTCGGGCAACCTCATGCAGGGCTGCCTGCTGGGCACGAGCTACAAGCACCAGACGGGTACGCTCCGGGTCAGCCAGCGCATCAACCGCAGCCTTGTACTGGTCGCGCTGCTTCTGCAGACCTGCCAACGGGCCAAGGCAGGAGCTGTCACCTTTTCCAGTTTCAAGAAAGCCGCTCCAGGCACCAGGCAATTGCAGCATCCGTATGGTGTGGCCGGTGGGCGCCGTATCAAAAATGATGTGGTCGAAATCTGCGGTGAGCGCTGTATCAGTCAGCAGTGAGGTGAACTCGTCAAAGGCTGCAATCTCGGTGGTACATGCTCCCGAGAGCTGCTCCTCAATACTTCGAACAACCGCATCGGGCAGGAGGCCGCGCACCGGTTCGACAAGACGATCACGATATTTCCGGGCGGCATCCTGCGGATCAATCTCAAGGGCCGAAAGAGAAGGTACCGAAGGGAGAGCTGTTATCTGATTGCCAATGGTAACACTAAAAACCTGGCCAACATTGGAGGCCGGATCAGTACTGACAAGCAGCACCCGCCTCCCCGACTCAGCAAGGGAGATCGCGGTGGCACAGGCAATTGAGGTCTTTCCAACGCCGCCTTTTCCGGTGAAAAAGAGAAAGCGCGGTGGCTCTGCAAGAAATTTCATGATTCTGTTGTGTAGAGATTAGCAGCAGCAACCGGTTGAACAGCAGCTCTTTGAAGGTTTTGAACCATCACTTGCGGCATCAATGCCTGACCAGCGGATCAGCTCATCGCGGGTTGGATAGCGGCCCGTCAAGATGACTGCGCCATCAAGAAGAATCAACGGCAACCCCTCCTGCCCGGCATGTTCGAGAAATGTTTTCACCTCAGAATTTTCAGCGAAAGCCATAGGCTGATGAGCAAGATTAAAACGATCAATCGCAACACCATTCTGCCTGGCCCAATCGACATCAGCCGCAAAAGTGACCAGCGCCTGATCAACCTCAACACCACACACTCCTGTAGAGCAACAGAGTGCAGGATCAAAAACTTGAATCTGTTTCATGGTACATCTCCTTTAATTGTAAATAATTAAAAAATCACACTGCGGCTTCACCCGAACCCGGAGAGAGACCGTTTTTCAGGAGCAGCAACCACCATGACTCTTCTCCTTGCTGCCATGAGTTCCGCAGCAACAGCCCGATGATGAGGCGGTAAGCAACTCTTTGAGCTCATCATAGGAGGGAATACGCCCTTTGCAGACCACTTTTTCATCAACCACAAGCGCCGGAGTGGTCATCACATTGTAGGCCATGATCTTCTGCAGATCCTCAACCTTTTCCACAACAGCATTAAGACCCTCTTTTGAGATGACAGATTTGACAGCATCAACAAGCTGATTGCAGGTTGAACAACCACTGCCAAGAACTTTTATCTTTTTCATTGTATTACTATTTATAGTGTTATAGACAACAGACAACAATCAGGAACAGACTCAACAACTACTCAACGGCACATATCTTCCTGTGCTCCCTCTGAAATCGGGCAACCACACTCAAAGACTCGCTCCGGGGCAAAAAAAACTGCAAAAACAGTGTTAGCCTTCAGCCAGCTCTCCTGATTGATGCAGTAACGAACTTTGGGAGGATTTATCTCACCCTGTATCAACCCTGCTTCAAGAAGAGCCTTCAGATGCTGTGAAATGGTTGACTGAGCCATAGGTATAAGTTCCGTCAACTCCCCGGTAAAACAGCATTGCTGACTGGCAAGAAGCTGTAAAATTTTTACCCTCACCGGATGGCTCAGGGCCTTTGCAAACACGGCAACAGCCGACTCCTCACCGCTATACTCTACTGCCAACAGGGTTCTTTTCATAACTCAGCATCTTTGTTTATCGCAAATATACGATTAATTCAACAAGATCAAAACAGGGAGAGTGAAACGTCCGGCAATCCTCTCCATCACCCCGCACGACGACTCAAAATCCGCTTCCGAAAAGATCTCCATGGTAAAAACACGGCTGACCAGTGGCTGAAGGGCAAGTTCACCCATAAGCAGCTCAAGCGCCTCAGGTTTCAGATAGCTCAGAGAGTTGTGATCCTTCCCGTCAACAGTGCCGTGAACGTGCAGCACCTTTGCTTTGGGCAGATAGCGTTTGAGATAGTCGGCCGTCGGGAATCCGTAGTATTCGAGGTGGCCAACATCAAGTGCCACGGAGAGGCCGAACTCCTCGACGACCGGCCAGACAAGCTCAAAGGGGTAGTTGAGATTTTCGGCACAGAAAGATGACGCTGGTTCATCAGTACCTTTCAGCAGCATCGCCAGAGAATCGCGCAGGGCATCGGTAAAGCGCTGTTGCTCATCCGCAGAAAATCCGTTGATATCCACACCCGGCCCTGCCTCAAAGTGCATGACGTAGGCAGATTTCGGCAGGTCACGGGTCAACTCAATAATCCGCAGGCATTTACCGACGGATCGCTCCCGCTCTGCGCGGTCGGGATGGCCAAGATAGACGTCAAGTGGCAGGTGAACGGAATAGGTGAGCGACCACTCATTGGCCAAATCCATGAGCCTCTGAATGTCCGCTGGTGAGGGCAAGTTGCTGAATTCGTCGGATTCAAAGAGTACCAGTTCAATGTCATCAATCTTCTCCTTGAGATACTCCACATTGGGAATGATGTCGGCAGGGATGATGTAGGAACTTGTCCCGAAGCGAAAAGGAAAGCGCTGCTTGAGGGTCATGGTGGTCATCGGTTTATGGTTATCAACGTGCTCCCGAATGTAAGCATTACTGATGTTAATTGCTGAGAACTGTGTTTGCGTCTACAATCAAAAAGCAACCGCCAGATGACGTTCGCTCAGTATGACTCTTGCTGTTGTCGGTGGTTACCGAAACATTTTGGCACGCAGCTCGTCGGCATCGGACGCTGAGTAGGCCGAAGGCCGTATCGAAGCGTGCTTTCCATGAACAAGTTCAAGGTCCGTGTGCGGTAACCGGTCGGATACGGAAGGCTCAAAAGGAAAAGCGGAAGGAGCTGCCAACCGACTACGGGACAAACGCCAGGCGGAAGCCAACATCTTTCTGACAATAGTTGGAAGGTGGAAATAAAAGAATCGCTGATCTGCAATCACCCGCACCCATCCTCCAACTCCCGCCACGAAGCACACGGCCCGGACTCACCGAGGCACTGCACCATTCCCAGACATTACCAGCCATATCGTAAAGTCCCCACTCATTCGGCTTTTTCTGACCTACAGGATGAATCTTGCCCGCCGAGTTGCTATTATACCAGGCATACTCTCCCAAACGGGTTTGATCATCACCAAAGTAGTATGGTGAAATGGAACCTGCCCGGCACGCATATTCCCATTCATCCTCTGTTGGCAAACGGTATAACTGCTTGCTTGAAAGAGTATTTAGCGTTTTAATAAAGGTGTGACAATCATCATAAGAAACGGTTTCGACCGGCAGACGCTCACCCTTGAAATGGCTTGGGTTATTTCCCATGACTGCCTCCCACTGCTGCTGTGTCACCGGGTACCTTCCCAGATAGAAATCTTTTTCATTTGTTCCCATCATGAAAGAGCCCGCAGAAACAGGACAAAACTCAAAGAGTATCTCTATGACTGACGAACTTTTCGTGACACTCCTTGTTTTCGTGACCATACGCGTTTTCTGTTGTTTCTCGGTAACAGACTTTTTAAAGAAGCCGCCTGGTTTGACCACCACATCTTCGTAATAGCTCTCTTGTTCTGTATAGGTTTCCCTGTCATCGAATGACCGGCATGGTGCCTTGATTCTCATAACAATCGGAAGGCTTTTGAAGCTATCGAGAAACACATCACGAGTGTTGTCGAGATTATGCACCACGTTCAACATATCTAAAAGCGGCCAATTCGCACCTTCAGACAAAAAAGCTCGCATCAATCGCAGCTCATTATTATCTGCGACATCAGGAGCAAGCTCAAATTTGGTGAGTTTATCAAGAACGGCTTTCACTTTTTGCACGGACTGGCTGTATTTCTCTTTACGCAATGCTTCAACAAAACCCCGCAACTTTTCATTATATGGCTGAAAATCGCCGTCTCCGGCGGCTTTTAGTGCGTAAAAGCTGTCGCGATCTATCGCTTTGGCAAGCATGGGAAGCGCACTCTCCACGTCACCAAGAGCCATTTGTATTTTGGATGCCTGAAAGAATCCTTCACCCATTGCCGGATGTAATATTTTAGCCTTCTTTGTATGGGCAAGAGCTTCTTTCATCTTGCCCTGACAGTAAGCCGCCCAGCCTGCGGAGAGAAAAGCAAGACCTGCGTCGTGAGGATAATCGGTCTTGCCATAGCGAGCGGCAGTGAGGAATGATTCTTCAGCTTTTGCAAGGTCGTACAACGACGTATCGCAGTCAGCAAAGCCAAGCTGAAGGATACCCTTAAGCTGATGAAAGCGCCATTCGCGCTTATACCCGGCGGAAGTATGATCCCCCGAAATCGCCCTGTCGAGCTCTTCAAGACTTTCGCGATACCGCCCTTGGTGAAATGCGTTGCGTGCTATCTCGAAATGGTTAAACGCAGCCGTCTGTACTGGAGTTTTGGCAATTTTAACCAGTTCTGACAGCATGTCATTGATATGGCCAATCGAGGCCAGAACAGCACCGAAACCCCAGTGAAATGTGGCGTTCAGCTCGGAAATGCCATCAGACAGCCGGTCGAAGCCAGCGTCCATGCTATAGGAAATCCGTTCAAACCCGTCATTGAGGGCTCCGACTGTTCGGTCAGTCGAAGCGGTGAGCAACTCTATATGCTCGCGGTGCAGCGACTCATTTGAGGCAATAACATCGCGAGTCTGACGCGAGATGTCCATTGTGACCTTTTTGGCAGCATCACGCGTTGACGATTTCACATCACTGACAAAACTTTTCACCTGCAAATAATCCGCATGCGAAAGGCTTGTACCCCATACATAATTGCTCATAGGTGATCCATTTTTTTCCAATCCAATTGGTATGCTACCTCTTCCACTTTGGGTTGCGCGGTACAAACTTTCATCTGTTAACGCTTGAATTCCCATAATTTTTCGCGGATAAAACTGGGGAGTATTTATCCTGAAGTCCTCGTCGCAATTTTATTGGTGATGTACGTGCAGCAAAAAACAGCTTCTCAAACCAAATTGTCAGATGTGGGGCTGAACTGACTTCATGCAACTATCCCGTTTCGACAAACTCCCAAACATCCTGCTCTGCCTGCGGAAAAAAAGCGCCTTCGCCAGTGGCATGCTGGATGATCAACGCCGACCACTGCGGCACTTTAACGGCAAGCTCGCTTTGAGTCCCATCCCAATCAAGAGATGAAAGCCCGCCATTCAATTGATCTGTCGCCCACAGTAACTCCTGCAGGCCTGAGTGAAAGCCATATTCCTGAAGACCACCCAATTGTGTAAAAAACAGATCCCACCGAGCATCGCTTTTCACAACCTCCAGGTCATCCCCCTCACTACTGACAACATCTGTATCAGCAAACACCGGCTCATTGAAAAATTCCTGAATCAACGACAGAACAAACCGGTATGAGCTGCGCCAGGTCGCACACGTTGCCATATACCCACGCACCAATGAAGCATGAGTCAGCATTCGCCGCCCATCCACTCCACCAGACATGGCTTCCAGAAAAACCCAGCCTGGCCTCGTTTTATGATAATGCGCCAAGCATTGATTAATTGGGTCAAACTGCTTTTGCTCCCACACAAATCTTTCGCTGTAAGGAATTCTGTCAACTGGTTTGTGCGTCAACAAATCAGCAATATTGGAAAATTCGGCAAACTCGGCAGCATGTTCACGGATTCCCTCATCCACAATAAAGCTTGGCAAATCCTTACGAAAAAGGTATTTGCACGTTGTTGAACCGGGAGAAGAAAGCACAGAATTATGTTTGAGGCAAAACCCTGAGCCTTTGCCAATCAGAATGCTTTGAGCACAGTTATGAATGCAATTTCGGCAACTAAACAACTGTTCCATGGCTCAGCTCCTGGAAAAATATTTTTGCACATGATTGAATGCCCATTGTATCAAATCCTTGCGTTCAATGGACCCTGTGTTAAACGTCCATTTTATCAAACCTTCTTTCCTTCGAACAGCATATCTTTGTGCCTGAAGAGCCTGGGCTTTTTCAGCTTTCGTTGATGCACTGATAATTTCCCGGAGACTCTCAAGCAAGCTCCGATGCTCAATCAGATGGTGTTTGTCACCAATGAGTTGCGGTGCGTCAAGCCGATATAGCTGTGGGCCAAAATCCGTTATTTTCGAACGATCAAGCGAAACACTGGTAAAAGAGGATCGCTTGCCACGAGCATGAACGATATGTTCCACAATGGTACTCTCTTTGCCAAGATCCGGAGGAGTAATTCCATCCTTTTCGTCCCGGCGGTAGTAGCTTGGATACTCAGTAATCATGTCGCCCTGGATTTCACCGTCAGAAAGCTTTTTTCTTTAACAGCCTCGAAACATAGTATAATGTAATATTTCGATAAGGGTAATAAAATCACCTCTTCTGCCTTTTGAATTTTTGCTGAAGCTGGTCACTCATCTCCTCATATTGAAAGACTTTTCTCTCTGGATCATGCTGCTTACCAAAAACATCATCAACCTTTGTTGTTACCGTTGGAGCCAGAAACTCATGCCAATTGTTGCGAACCATGTTTGCGGCCTAATCTAAGAGCAACCCCAAATGACGTTCGGCCAAGATGACTCTTGCTGTTGTCGGTTGTTACCAGAACATTTTGGCGTGCGGCGGTTCGTCCCTCACCTCCGCTCACCAAAATGTTGGTACTGCCCGCTCGCTCAAAAGCAAAGCCGGAATGAGCAGCCAACTGACTACGGGACGAACACCAGGCGGAAGCCAACATCGTCGTTCCGGTGGACGGGGGTGACGTAGTTGCGATACGCCGACCGACAGTACTCGGCGTTGCCGTACCAGCTCCCGCCACGAATTACACGGTACGAACGATTACTGTCATACCAGCTATCCGTCCATTCCCATACGTTACCCGCCATATCGTACAACCCCCACCCATTCGGCTTTTTTTGACCTACCGGATGAGTGGTATTCCCAGAGTTGCCAGAGTACCAAGCATACTCCCCCAATTTTGCGTCATCGCCAAAATAGTATTCAGAAGTGCTTCCTGCCCGAATGGCATATTCCCATTCTGCCTCAGTCGGCAAGCGATAGAGCTGTTTGCCAGAGAGCGTATTGAGTTTTTGTATGAAGACCTGGGCATCATCCCAGGAAACGGTTTCTACCGGCAGACTGCCACCCTTGAAATGACTTGGATTATTACCCATTACCGCCTCCCACTGCTGCTGAGTAACCGGGTACTTGCCCAGATAGAAATCCTGATCAATCTTAACCTCATTCGATCCCATCCTGAACGTGCCCGCATGAATCGGACAAAACTCAAAGAGTGTGATCTCTTTACCGGATGAGCTTTTTGTGATCGTTCTGGTTTTTGTGACCATGCGCGTTTTCTGTTGTTTCTCGGTCACGGCCTTTTTAAAGAAACCGCCTGGCTTGATCACCACATCTTCGTAATAGCTCTCTTCCTCTGTGTAGGTTTCCTTTGAATTGACTGGTTGGCCAAGTACCTTGACTCGCACAATAATTGGAAGATGTTTGAAGCTGTCGAGATTTTGTACCACGTTCAGCATATCCATAAGCGGCCAGTTGGCACCTTCTTCCAAAAATGCCTGCAACCGGTTCTCTGTTCCAGGCGCAAGTTCAAATCCCTTGATTTTATCAAGAGCCGCTTTCACTTTTGGCACACACTGCCTGTATTTTTCTTTGCGTAATGCTTCAAGAAAGCCTCTCAACTGTGCATCATGCTGCTGAAAATCACCATCGCCAGCAGCTTTGAGCGCATAGAAGCGGTCGATGTCTATCGCTTTGGCAAGCATGGGAAGCGCACTTTCTACGTTACCAAGTGCCATCTGTACTTTGGATGCCTGAAAGAATACTTCACCCATTTCAGGATGCAGAGCCATTGCCTGCTCGGTATGTGCCAGAGCCTCTTTCATCTTTCCCTGACAGTAGGCTGCCCAGCCAGCAGAGAGAAATGCGCGGCCTGCGTCGTGAGGATAATCGGTTTTGCCATAGCGAGCGGCAGTAAGGAAGGATTCTTCAGCTTTCGCAAGGTCATAGAGCGACATATCGCAGTCAGCAAAGCCAAGCTGAAGCGTCCCCTTCAGTTGATGAAAGCGCCATTCGAGCTTGTATCCGGCTGAAGTATGATCACCCGAGATCGCCTTGTCAAGCTCTTCGAGGCTTTCGCGGTACAGCCCTTGACGGAATGCGTCACGTGCAATCTCGAAATGGTTAAAGGCAACCGTCTGCACTGGAGTTTTGGCAATTTTGACCAGTTCAGACAACGTGTCATTGATATGGCCAATCGATGCCAGAACAGCACCGAAACCCCAGTGAAATGTGGCGTTCAGCTCGGAAATGCCATCAGACAGCCGGTCGAAGCCAGCGTCCATGCTATAGGAAATCCGTTCAAACCCGTCATTGAGGGCTCCGACTGTTCGGTCAGTCGAAGCGGTGAGCAACTCTATATGCTCGCGGTGCAGCGACTCATTTGAGGCGATAACATCGCGAGTCTGACGCGAAATATCCATTGAAACCTTTCTGGCAGCGTCACGCGTTGCTGATTTCACATCACTGACAAAACTCTTTGTCTGCAAATAATCCGCATGCGACAGACTTGTACCCCAAACATAATTGCTCATAGGTAATCCAGTTTCTTTTTCCATTGAACATTTTCAAAAATGGCTGCGAAGATGATCTGCTTTTCTCTGGCTTGGCACTGTCGGGGCAGCAATAAAGAGAGAGGTAACTCAAACCAAATTGTCAGATGTCGCGCTTATACACATCTCGACGATGAGCAATTCTCAAAACGATA
>SESE01000081.1_pt1 | contig 40941 bp, 33 predicted proteins | sample 3171371 | NCBI WGS metagenome assembly SESE01 (sample SAMN06051881, study PRJNA518727) | freshwater metagenome | biome: subpolar coniferous forest; feature: holomictic lake; material: water; isolation source: holomictic Lake 442, 13 m depth | place: Canada: near Kenora, Ontario | collected... | reverse complement strand
AATCCGCCCGTTTCACGATGTCCTGGGCCTCTGCCCGAGCAGAAGGCGATAACTGGTCGAGAAAGGCTGGGGTCTGGGCCTGGAGGGCCATCGCCAGGAGGAGAAGCATCAGGATTCGCATGCAGAAACGCTAGCACTTCTCGGGCAAAAGCGTGGTTCTTGACCCCGGAAGTAATTGGGCCGATGAGAGTCCAATGGCCACCCCTCTCCGACATGTCCCCTCGACCCCTCTGGACGAACTCCGCGCCTGGCTGGGAAACCACAGGGAAGCGGACCCCTCTGCCCAGCCCCGACTGAACCTGCTGCTCCAACACCTCCGCCAAATGGCCCTTCCCGACTTGGGTGGGCGCCTAGTCAAGCCCTCCTCCTCAGGCAGCCAGAAGAGGTTCATTCTCGGTCTCACCCAGAAGTTCGACTGGCCCGAGTGGGTGCCCTGGCTCCAGCAAATCCTTCAACACGAGCAGGAACTCGGCATCTTCGATGAAGGCTGCGCCGCCCTGGGCCGGTTGGAAGTCCGCTCCGCCCTGGAAGCCCTCCAAAAACTTGCCGCCCAGCGAACAGATCCGGATCACCAACTGATCCTCCGCCGAGAGCTGACCGCCTTTGAAGCCCAGCAACCCGTCACCTTCTACCTTGGACGCATCCTCGAAGGGGAAGGCAACCCCCGGCTGGCCCATCAAGGGGCCCGGGGACTGGCGGCCGGGGCTCTGCCCAGGGATCTACCGGTCCTCCTCGCCGGGATGGACGGGGCGGACCCGCTCTCCCTGCGCCTGCTGCTTAGGGTCATCGCGGAGTTGCCGGACGAAGCTCCGGGGGCCGCGCTCCTGGACTTCTTCAGGGATACCTTGCACACCCTAGAAGATCTTGAATGCCTGGATGGGCTCGCCCATCGCTTACAGACCGGAGGGCGCGCTTCAGCCCGCACAGATCTGGCCGCAGCCCTGTCCACCCGGATGGAAGCAACCTCGGCCCCCGCCACGGTTGCTCTGGAAAAGGCCCTGGCTGCTGGCGAGCTGGGCAATCCCCTGCCGCACTTGGAGCAGCTACACGCCGACGCCTCTGGTCCCTATGAGCGGTTTCTGACCGAGGCCCTGACTGTCCTGGTCGAAGGCAAGGTCGCCCGCTTTAGCGCGATGCTTTCCGAGGCCCAGGATATGGTCAACAAGCAAAAGGTGATCCTCGGCGGAGCCCTCGACCAGGTCTGTGCCTGTCTGTTGAGACGTGTGCATCTTGGCCTCCTGACGAAGGACCTGGTATTGCCTGCCCTCCAGGACGCCTTCGCCCGCTATCCCGAGAGTGGCGGGTTGGATCACGCCTTTTGCAACCTGGTGCCTGCAGGCAGCGAGAAGGGGCTTGATCAGGTCTTGCGAGTAACCGACCCCAAGCGCCGAATCGCCTGCCTCGACACCCTCGGCGCCAGGGAAGAGGACGCCCTGGTTGCCTTCTTCATGCGGGCCATGCAAGATCCGATCATCGAGGTGGGGCACCGAGCCATGCATCACTTCGGGAAACTCCCATCTGCTTTCCAGTCAGTCATGGAACTGTTCCGTTCTGGCCAGCCCGATCAAGTCCGAACCGCGCTCAGGATCTTCACGGAGAACGCTACCCAGGCAGCCGCCGAGCCACTGATGGACTTTCTCAAGACTGATGTGCGGGATGACCTTCTCCTGGAAGGTGTTCAGGCTCTGGGCGCCATTCAGCACCCGGGCGCCGCGCCAGTTCTCCTCGACCTGCTTCACGATGGCAAACCCGCTCGTCTCCAGGAGGCGCTGGTCGAAGCCCTGGCCCACCTCGCCACCACTGAAGCCAGCCTCGGCCTGCTCGCCAAGTCGGCTCATCTCAAGCTACCTCAGGTCCTCATCGTGGCCCTGGAAGGTGGCCTGGCGGCCTTCCCTAGCTTCGAATGCCCCCTACCACCGGATGCGTTGCCCGCACTGGAACAACTCATCACCCGCTGCTGCGATGAGCGGGAGGGCGAAGGCAGGCGCCTGCCGGCGATCCTGGCCACCCAGCACCTCTACTGTTTCGACAAGGATCTCTATGCTCGCTTGAAGGATGCCTTCTCGGACTTCCTCTTCGATCTCCGCACCAAGGGGGACTGGGACCGCGAGGCCAATGATCGAATCGCAGCGGTGGTAAAGGAACTGGGACGGCGCGGTGCCAGCCTGGGGCACATCGCGGTGAAAGAGGAGCATATTCGCAGCCTCATTCTGGCCGTGCCCCAACAGGGCCCCAGCCGAGCGCCCGCCCTTCTGAGCGTTCGTGAGGCCCTCCAGGATCCAGAGTTCATCATGCGGACCGAACTCTCCCAGGAGTTAGCCGGCTTCCTCCTGGCCGAAATCGACCGGAAGGACCAGGACTGGCGGGATCTAGCCCGGCTCTGCGAAATCGGTGGGCTCACTCGGCAGACCTCACTTGTCGAGCCCCTCAAGGAATTGCTCGCCCGCTCCACCGGTCTGGGCCTAAAGAGCGCGGCCAAGGAAGCTTTGCTGGCCCTGGGACTCAGCGAGGCCGACATCACCCGTCGCCCTCCCATCCGAAGCATTCTGCTGCTCGAGCCCAGCGCCTTCTTCCGGAAACGACTGCTCGCCGCCCTCGGCCAGGGCTGGGAAGTGCAGGAGGCTGGCAGCCGTGCAGAGGCGGCACCCATGCTTGCGAAGCATCCCGTGGACCTGCTGATTTCTGAGCAGAGTGACATGTCCGGCGATCTCCGCCCCTGGCTGAAAATGCAGTGCGAAACAAGACACTGCCGCCAAGTGCTGCTTTCGACGGCGGCTCGAGACACCACTCCCGGCGAGCCCTGGCTCATGGGCGTGCTCTACAAACCCTATGCCCCAGATCAGCTCCTGAAGGCTTTGGAGCCCTGACCAGGGACTGGCGGCTATGCTTTCCTGATCCGAGGCTACTCATGCGCACTTCATCCACCCGGTTCCGACTCCTGGCCGCGCTTTGCTGTGCCATGTCGGTGCCCGCTCTGGGTCAGGATGCTGAGCTCGCCGAGCGACTCTTCCGCAGCGGAGAGCGAGCCTACTCGGCGGGATCTGTTAAGGAGGCACTGGAGAGCTGGGAACAGCTTCTCCTGTCAGAACCCAAGAGCCCACTCGCCCCCCAGGCACTGCTGAAGCTGGCCCGGCACCAACTGGAGGCCGAGCGCAAGCTGGATGTTGCCATCCCCTACCTGGACCGCCTCCGAACCGAGTTCATCAAATTTCCAGAAGCTGCAGAGGGGTTCCTGCTGAAGGGCATCATCCTTGCCAAGCAGGCCCGCCGTCCAGCTGATTTGAAGGACGCCATGGGGGAATTCAACCGCGTCCTCGATCTCTTCCCGGATGCCCCCACCTGCGGCGAAGCCCAGTTGCACCTAGGTCGGGCCCTGCGGGATCAGGGTCGTCTCGGCTTGGCGCTCCAACAGGTCATCGACAGCTTCAGCCACCATCCTGGTACCACCGTGGCAGCCCAGGCCATGCTCGAAGCCGCCGAGATCCTCGACCTGTTGGGCGACCTCCCGGGTTGCCTCAGGATGCTGCAGCGCCTTCGCATGGAAGCACCCCAGAGCCAGGAAGCCCAGGAGGCGGTCTGGCGCATGGCCCTCCGGGTGAAGCACCGCCTCCAGAGACCACCTCTCCGTAGCGAGGGGCCCTGGCCCGCTGGCCGGACCAAATGGCTAAAAACCCCCACCCAGGTGGCCACCGCTCCCAACGGGGATCTGCTCCTCTTTCAGCACGATCTGGACCGCGTCTTCCGCCTGCACGGCGACCAGTTGACACAACTGGGGCCGGCTGTTCCAGGAACCCGCGCCCTCCTCGCAAGTCCGTCTGGGGTGGTCTGGATGCTCGCTAAAAACGGTCTCGTGCGCGAGGACATGGTGGCTCCCCAGTCCCTGAGCGGCCTAGCTTCCGTTTCGGGGGCCGCCTTGGACCGATGGGGCACCCTCTGGGTGGCCGATGCTAGCACCCCGGCTCTGACCCTGTTCGCGGCCGATGGCGGAACGCGCACGGTGGCCTCCCCAACCGCCAGCGCCCTGGCACCACTGACCACAGGCGGCGTGGTCATCGCCGGGCATGCTGACCGCAAATTGCTGTTTCTCGACGCAGAAGGTCAACCGCGCATCGTTGTTCCCTACGGCAAGGATCTTCCTGCGGCATTTCGCTCCATTACCGCCTTGGCTGGGGATGGCGCCGGACAGGTGGCAGCGCTGGTGGATGGGGGCGACTTTGGCGAGGGTGTCGTGATCTTCGGCCCGGACGGCGCCGTGCTTCGGCAGGCTACCTTCAAGGCCCTGGGGATCAGCGGCCGTATCGTGTCGCTTGCCCTGGACCGCTCCGGTGGTGTCATTCTCTGCGACCGTCGCAACGATTTGCTGGTTCGGTTGAACTGATATGCGACTCCGATCCCTGCTTTCAATTCCCCTTCTCTGCATCGCACTTTGCGGCCAGGACGCCGCCCTCAAGGACACCTTCCTGCAGGCCAAGGCCCTCTGGGCCACTCAGGGGGATCGTGACGGGGCGACCAATCGCTTTGATACCCTAGTGGCAGTCCTCGCGCCTCAGGGGCTGGGCCTGGAACCGGCGTGGCTTCAAATCCTCTGCGAGAGCTACAACTGGCTGGCCGTCCTCGATGATCGCAGCCCCCAGAGCAGGCCTCGCTCCCAGGCTCGCCTCCAATCTCTGCTGGATCTCAACCCCGACTTCGAGTTGGACCGCGTCCTGACCTCCCAGCGCCTGGCCACCCTGTTCGAAACGATGCGAAGCAGGAAGTACTCCCTTCTCAAGATGAGCTTCCTTCCCGAGGATGGTCGGCTGCTCCTGGATGCCAAAACCTCAGGGCTTTTGCCCCGAAAATACCTCCCCTTTGGCACCCACAAGCTGTCCTACAGCCGAGCCGGCCATGCTCCCGTTGAACTCACTGTGGAACTGGGACCGAGCGAAACAAAATCCGTCGATTTCAAGCTGGTCCGGACTGCCTCCACCCTCACCTTTCAAGTCCAGCCTAGCGATGTAGAAATCCTCCTGAATGGCAGAAGCCTGGGCTTCGCCATAGGCAAGACTGGTCCCGAAGCCGCCTCACAGGCACTCCCCGCCGGAGTGCGTGGGGAGGACCTCTCTGCACCTTTCGTTATCGCGGACCTCCCCCCAGGGAAACACAGCCTTGAGCTGCGTGCACCCTGCTTCCGCACTAAAATCATAGAGCTGGGAGAGGACCTGGGGACCCCACCAGCCGACCACACTCTGGAACCCTTCCGCATGGCCCCCTCCAAGGGCACCCTGTCCGTGACTTCACCTTGGCCGGGGGGAGAGCTGTTCCTGTCTGGCAACAGCCAGGGACAACTTCCGGCACGGAACATTCCCGTGTGCTCGGGTACCTACGATCTGATGGTCCGCTTCCCTTCCGGTGGGTTCTCCCTGCCCATCAAGGTGGAGGAGGGCAAGGCCATCAGCCTGGAAGCCCGGCCCAAACCCCGCCTGGCCTTCCTCGGCTTGGAGGCTGGGGATTTCACGGGGCGCGCCCGCTTCCTTGCCATGCTTGAATCTCTGGGCGACCGGCTGGAGCAGTTGGCCTTTGTGCCCGCCCGCCCGAACGAACCCTCGAAGGAGGCTCTGGCTCGCCTGAAGGCCTCGCGGGAGGCAGAGCTGGTGCTCTTCGCGCGCCCGATTGCGGACAAGCTCATTCATCGGGTCGAGTTGGTGCTGGCCACCCTCGATGGCGAGGAAGAGCGCCGCGTAGTGAAGCCCCTGGAACAGGACCCATTGGCTTCCCTGACCCAGAGCCTCAACACAGTTCCACGGAGCTCGCAGGCGGACCTGGGCATTTCGCTCCTCGATGTTCCTGGAGAACCCGGGCCCTGGGTACTCGCGGCGACAGAAGCGGCCCTAAAGGCGGGCATCCTGATCGGCAAACCCATCCTCCAGGTCCAGGGAAATCCGCTGGCCTCGGTCCAGGACTTCCGTCGACTGCTCCAGACCACCAAGGGCCCCATCACTCTCACTCAGGAGGGTGCCACCACCAGTCTGCCCATTCAGAACGAGGCCCTGGAAATTCCCCTGGGCTCCCCGGGGCTCTGCTATCCGGCGCTGCTGGCCCATCTGCGGATTCAATACGCTGGAACCAAGGGTGACGAGGCCAACCTGATCAAACTCAACCAGGCCTTGGTCCTCATGCAGTTCCGCAAGTACGACAAGGCCATCGAACTGTTGCGGGATGCCCGTCTCACCACTGTCCGCGGCGTAAGCCAGGGCACCATCGACTACCATACTGGCCGCTGCTTCATCCTCATGGGGACACCCTTTCATTCCGAAGCTGGGCAGGCATTCCGCCAGGCGCTGAAGTATCCTCTGTCAACCCTTCTCGATCCAGAGGGGCCCCTGGTCGCCCCCCTGGCCCGGCAGTCCCTGGAAGAACTTAAGTGAGTCCGGAGGAATCGATGCGACAGCAGCGCGGTGAAGGCAAGCTCGGATGCCTGGTGTCCCTCCTGGTCTTGGGGGCCCTTGGCGGGGCCGCCTACAAGGCTGTGCCGGTCTACTACAGCAACAGCGAGTTGATCGATGCCTGTGATTTCATCGCCAGCGGTGCTGCGCGCAAGCCCCTTGAAACAGTGGAGCGGGAGGTCAAGGACAAGGCCCGGGAGTTGGGCGTCCTCGAGGCTCTGGCCGACAAACAGGCCATCCGGGTCTCCAAGGCCGGGGGCGGCGATGTCGGTTCCTGCACCATTACACTGCGCTATAAGCGCACCATTGATTTCTACGGCGTCTACCAGTGGTCACTGGCGACAGACAAGCGAATCACCAAGCCAATCTTCGACAACATCGGCTAATCTGCCCTTGCGGCCAGGGCTGGGTCACGGCACCCTGCCCACATGCTTCTGTCACTCCCTCAAGACAACCGACTTGATCCCGGCGCAGCCCTTCGCCCTGTGCGAATTCCGGGTTCCAAGTCCGTTTCCAACCGGGCCCTGCTGCTGGCGGCTCTGGCTCAGGGCCCCAGCAGCCTGAGGGGGGGGTTGGAAGCGGAAGATACCCGCTGGATGCGCCTGGCCCTGAAAGGGCTCGGCATCCCGTTCGAGGAGCAGGCGGGGATCTGGCAGGTGCGGGGAGGTCGCCGACCCCACGCCACAGAACCCCTTTGGCTCGGAGCCTCCGGCACCACCCTGCGCTTCCTTCTGCCCTGGCTGGCTCTGGCCGCCGACCGTCCGGTGCGCCTGGAAGGAGACTCTCGCCTGTTTGACCGTCCCCTCGGACCCCTCCTGGAGCCCCTCCAGGCCTTTGGCGCCGAGTGGCATCCGGATGCCACCGGTGCTTGGCTCCATCCAGCCCCTAGCCAACCCAGGTCGTTGGCACTCCGGGTGGATGCTCGTCTCAGCAGCCAGTTCCTCTCGGGCCTAGCCATGGCGGCTGCGGGTCTTCCCGAAACGAGCCTGCTTACCTGGACCGAGGTCGCCAGTCCGAGCTACCTGGCGCTCACCACCCAGTGGTTGCGCCGCTTTGGCTGCGCCGCCGAGTTGGCACCTGGACACTGGCGGATCCCCGGCGGCGCGTTGGCCCCTCAGGACCTGGAACTACCCGGGGATTGGAGCGGCGCCGCGGCCTTCCTTGCTGCCGCTGCCGCCACGGGCAGAACCCTGCGGCTGGGTCCAGTTGATCCCGAAGACGCCCAGGGGGACCGCGCCATGACCACGATCCTGGGCAAGGCAGGCTGCCACCTTGGGTGGGTATCCACTCAGGAGTTGGAGGTTTCGGGTTACCTCCTGCGCGGGCTGGATGCCGATCTGACAGACTGCCCCGACCTCGGTCCCGTGCTAGCCGCCCTGGCCGCCCTCGCGCCCGGGCCATCTGAACTTCGTGGCCTGCACACTCTGCCCCTCAAGGAGTGTGATCGCCTCGATGCCTCCGCCGAGCTGGTGCGCTGGCTGGGTGGACAGGCGGAAGTGATCGAAAACCACACCCTGCGCATTGTTCCAGGCCCCCCACCGGGCGAACGGGCCCCCTTCAACCCTCGCAACGACCACCGCATGGCCTTCGCCGCCGCCCTGGGGGCCCTTAGGGGTGGAGGTGAGCTCCAGGATCCCCAGTGCGTTGCCAAGACCTTCCCAGACTTCTGGGAGGCGTGGCGGGGGATGCTCGGATGCTGAGAGCAGCTTGGCTCGGTCACTGGAAGCCTCCTTGGGGGCTCGATCGGGGCCGGCGCTGGGGGGACACAGCCTGGGCCTTGGCCAGCATCTCCCAGGCCTGGCTGCTCGGAGGCCACAAGGGGCTCTGGCCGCGTCTGGAACAGGACGCCCGCCGCCCCCAGGGCCCCTTCCTGACCGCCGCGCCCAAGGTCTTCGAAACACGTCCAGATCCAGCCTGGGTGGCTCGCCTGCGCCACGGCAGTCCCGGCGCAGCGCCCAGTCGCCGAGGGCCCCGGGAGAACGAACTGATCGCCTGGGCCTGGGAGGCGCTGCTTGAGGGGGATGGAGGCCCCTGGATGGCGGCGGGGTCCGTGGTCCTGGATCTGCCCATGCGCCTCAGATGGGTAGCGCTCCTGGGAGCCGTGGATGCGGAGGGTTGCCTGCACCTTCCTCCCTACCTAGAGTTGCTTCCTCCCGAGTGGCACAGCCTGCCGCCGGGGTGGTGGGAGTTCCTCCTGAGGAGCCAGGATCCGGAAGGGCTGCTGCTTCCTGAAGGCCCCCTGGATCCCAGCCTTCCCTGGCCTGCCATTCAGCACTGGGGAACCACTCTGATGATGCCGGCTCTGCCTGCAGAACTGGCACCCTACAGAGACTCGGCATGGCTACACCAGGCCCCTGGCGGTGGCTGGATGATGGACCCTGGCCTGCGCGCCTGGGCCAGGGGATACGGAGCCTCACCCCCTGGCCTCGCCCCCTTGATTCCGGGGGGCATGGGCATCGGAGACGCCCCCGATTCATCCCTGACCGAGATCCTGAACCTGCGACTGCCCGCCGACCACCCACAGGGTTGGAGCGCCTCCCTGCTGGCGGATCTCCGGGAGGATCACCACCGGCCTGAGCCACCCCCCGCGTCGGGCCACCCCACTTGGGACCGGCTCCGCATGCGCTGGGGCGGGGAACTCGCCGGTCCCGCTCCCGCCTACCCCCCCTGGGGCCGCCGTTTCGACCCCTGTGCCGATCCCTTCCACTGGATGGCCCAGGGCGGCCTTTTTAATCAGGCCTGCGACCCGGAACCTGCCCTCAGGGCCTTTACTCTGGCCTACAGCCACTTCCTCCGCCTGGGTGCCACTGGCTGGGCGGCACGTGCGGCCTCCAACGCAGCTCACGTGGCCCTGATGTGGGCCGACCTCCCCGCCCAGGCGCGCTGGGCAGTCCTGCGCGGCCCCCTGCCAGAGGCCTGGCGCGCCCTGGAAGCGGCGCAACTGGCCGAAGTGCAGCTCGAGCCAGAGGCAGCCCTGGCCCGTATCCAAACCCTGGTAGCTGCCCACCCGGATTTCAATGCAGGCTGGGGCCTCCTCGCCAGCCACGGCGCTGATCGGGAGCAGTGGGACCTGGTTAGAGAAGGCCTGGTCCATGTCCGCGAGCATCCCTATGCCCGCTTCCTCGAGGCAGTGCTGGGTCCTCTCACGGAAGATCCGCCCCTGGAGGCCGATCCCGAGACACGCTTGAGTTGGGAAGCCCATCGACTCTTCCGGGGGGGTCAGGATTCCGGCCCCTTCTGGGCTGCCTGGAAGGCCTGCCCCACCCGGATCATGTGCCTGGAACTTGGCGTGCTGGCCCTCGAGCGCCGCCCTGATCTCCGACAGGCCGAGGTCCTCCTGGCCCTACAAACCATCGCGGACCGGGCCGCCACACCCCGCCACCAGCGCCGCTTAGCCGCCCTGTGGCCGCGCCCCGAATCAACGGCTCCAGCAGCCCCGGCAACCCTGCTCCAGACCTGGCTCGACCAGCGGGAAGTGCCCACCTGGGTCACCTGGATGGAAGCGGGCGAACTCCATTTTCTTGGCTCCGGCAAAGTCCCTCCAGAGGGTGCCCTCAGTCGCCTCGCCAAGGACGGCACCCTGCCTCCGTTCTCCTGGGGGGAGTGGGTCTGGCAGGGCTATCCCCTCACCTGGGAAGGCTGTCCCGTCGGGGCAGTATTGCTGGCCCACCCCCTGGTCGCAGTTGTGACCCAGCCTCTGGAACCGCTCCTGCTCGCGCCCTGGGTCGCCCACCTTAGGGCCCAACATCCGCCTGAAGTCACGGTCGATTCCGGGTTTCTGCTGACTGACGGCAGCGAACCCATGGCCACCCTCCTCCGCGAACTGGAGCGTGTGGCTCACTCCGATCTGCCCGTGCTGATCCTGGGCTCCACGGGCAGCGGCAAGGAGTTGGCGGCAAGAGAACTGCACCTGCGCTCAGGCCGAACGGGTCCCTTGGTGGCGGTAAACTGCTCCGCCTTTGCAGAAGGCCTTTTGGAATCAGAGCTCTTTGGCCATTTAAAAGGTGCTTTCACTGGCGCCGATCGGGACCGCCGCGGGGCCGTCGAGGCAGCACGGGGCGGCACCCTCCTGCTCGATGAAGTGGCCGACCTGTCCCCCCGGCTCCAGTCCCTGCTCTTGCGGGTCCTCCAGGAGGGAGAGATTCGCCGAGTCGGTTCCGATCACTCCGTGAAAGTGGATGTGCGGTTCGCCGCAGCCACGCATCGGAGCCTGGAGGAGTTGGCCTCGGCAGGGACCTTCCGCCGGGATTTGTTGTTTCGCCTGCAGGGCGCTGTGCTGCAGTTGCCTTCGTTGGCGCAGCGTCGCCATGAGTTCCCGTTCCTCTTGCCCCGCCTGGTGCTTCGCGCCGCGCAGGCGGCCAGACGACCCGTCCCCACCGTGGCCCCGGGACTGCCCCAGGCCCTGGCCCGCCTGCCCTGGCCAGGCAATGTCCGCGAGTTGCTGCATATGCTCGAGCGCGCCATCCTCCGCTGCGAGGAGGGCACCCTGAAGCCCCACCACTTCCCGGAACTGGAAGCACCGATCCTGCTGGCCCGTACCTGGGACGAGGCCACCCGGACCTTCCAGCGACGGCTTCTGCTCGACACGCTGCAGGCCTGTGGCTTCCGGGTCGCCGATGCCGCTGAGGCCCTGGGGCTTGCGCGGCCCGCCCTCTACGCCACCGCCAAGCGGTTGGGGGTGGACCTGCGGGCCGAGCGCCTCCTCAAGCCGCCCCAAGCCTGAGCCTGCCGTTGCCTACCGCTTCCGTCCGAAGCTCCGCTCCAGATCATCCAGGGTCAACTTCTTCAGGATCGGCCTTCCGTGAGGACAGGTGTTGGGCACATCGCAGGCCATCAGGTCCTGGATCAGCCGGAGGGCCAGCTCGGCAGGCAGGGCGTGATGCTTCTTGATCGCCGAGCGGCAGGCGAGTTCAGCATTGAGGTCGCGCCGGAACACCTCGAGGTCCACGCGGCCTTCTCGTTCCAGGCGCGTCAGCAGGTCCTCCAGCAGCGCCTGGGGCTCCCGTTCCACCAGGAAATCTGGCAGGCCCCGCACCACCAAGGCATCACTCCCAAAGGGCTCGACTTCTATCCCCGCCGCTTCTAACTCGGCCTGGAAGGGCAGCAGGCGTGCCAGCGCCTCGGGTCCCAGCCGCACCACTTGTGGCGGCATCAGGGGCTGGATGGCGGGGGCATGGCGGCGCAGGAAGAGCCGCTCGAACAACACCCGTTCATGGGCCACATGCTGATCTACGATCCAGAGTTCGGGGCCAGCAGCCCCGGTGATCTCCGCCACCAGGTAGGTCTGCTGGAAGGCTCCAAAGTAGCGGATCCCGGCAGCAGCTCCCAGGCTTTCAGACACGCCCGCAGGCGCCGGTTCGTGGGCGTAGGCCGACCCTGCCAATGCGTGTGGAAAGGCTTCGCCAAGGGCGCGGTAGGCGCCCAGCGCCCCACCCGAATGATCGGACCAGAGCCGCGGATGCTGCTGCGCGGCCCGCCGGGCAGGGTCAAGGTCAAGTTCGGGTTCCATGGGATTGGGGGGGAGTTCCAGCACCGATGCCAGCCCCCCCCGGAGCTGCGCCCAGGCCTCCTCGGCCCCGCCACGCACCCAGGCGAAGACGCGCTGAGGTTCGCGGAAGCGAACTTCCGCTTTGGCTGGGTGCACATTCACATCCACCGCCTCGGGTGGCAGCTCGAGGAAGAGCACGGCCGCCGGGTAGGAACCTTTGGCAAAGGTTCCAGACCAGGCCTCTGACAGGGCCGCCAACAGGAGGCGATCTCGCACGGCGCGGCCATTCACGAAGAGGTAGAGGTGGTTGCGGTCGCGGAAGCTGAGGTCCGGCGGCGACACAAAACCCCGGAGGCGCCAAGGCAGTTCGCCATTCACGAAGGGGACCAACCGGCCCAGCTTCTCGCCCAGCAGGGGTGCCAGGCGCTGACCCGCATCCACCACTGGAGCCAGCACCAGGGGCGTTCCCCGATCTGGGCGGATGGTCCAGTGAACCCCTGGCGACGCGAGCGCCAGTCTGGCCACCCCACCCCAGAGCTGCGCATGCTCGGTGTCCGTGGACTTGAGGAAGCGCCTCCGGGCCGGCAACTGGGCGAAGAGGTCCCGCACGGTCACGGTGGTTCCCCGGCTGCGAGAGCAGGGCGACACCTCCCTGATGATCCCAAACTCGCAGCGGAGCCGGTGGCCGGCACCTTCGGATTCAGCGCTGGCCAGCTCGAACCGGCTCACGCTGGCGATGCTGGGCAGGGCCTCGCCGCGAAACCCGAAGGTATCCAGATGACCCAGGTCCTCCGCGGTGCGCACCTTGCTGGTGGCATGGCGCTCCAGGGCCAGATACAGTTCGTCGCGGGCCATGCCTGAGCCGTCATCGGCCACTTCCAGCAGACGCTTGCCCCCGTCCTCCCAGGCCACTTCGATCCGCCCGGCACCGGCATCGAGGGCGTTTTCCACGAGTTCCTTCAGCACGGACGAGGGCCGCTCCACCACTTCGCCCGCGGCTATCTGGTTGGCAACCTGGTCGCTTAGAATCCGGATGCGAGACATGGTTATGAAGCTATCAGCTATTGACCATCCACCGTCAGCCCCACTGACCCTCGTCAGCAGGGTCCCCTTCCGGGTGGATCCGCCGGAAGGCCAGGTGACCAAGGTAGGCCAGCAGGAAGGTGCCTGCGCTGAGACCGTGGAGCCAAGCCAGGCTTTGTCGCCACTGCGGTGCTGTCACCACCTGGATACCACAACCGCTGAACACCATGGGGCCGATCAGGAAGGCCGCACCCAGGCCTGTCCAGCGACCTTCTGGACCCTTGCGTAGCCTCGATTGGACATGGCCATGCACCATACAACCGAGGGCGAAGACCAGCAGGGGCGACGCCAAGATGTGCAGGTGCTGTGCCGCGCCCAGCCATGGGTGAGGCTCAGGGCCGAACTCCCCAAGGCGGGACCCGAACCAGCGCAAAAGCCCGGTCAGGAGACCCGTCCCACCCGTGCTGAGGGCCGCCAGGTGAAGGCCCCTGCGTTCAAGGGGGCTCATGGGGCCTCTCCGTAGAGGACGCGGTGCAGTGCCAGCGAACGGCGGGCAGCGTCCGTCATGGCGTGGGCCGTGAGCGTCGCACCAGACAGGGGATGGATGGCGCCCTTGAGGCTGAGTTCAGCATCGAGCCGCCGACCCACAAACTGCCCCGTCCAGCCCGCCTTGGCTCGGTACTCGTCAGGCTCACGAAAGAGCACCGCCTCCACCCTCAAGATCTGGCCTTCTGGCGAAATTCCCACCAAGAGGGTTTCATTCAACGTGCGCACCCGATGCGAATCAAAGAATCCATAACCCATCAAGGCCCCCCCCCTTCGAGCCTCGTAGACCACGATCCAGTGGCCTGGTAGATCCACTTGGGCCAGCGCCCGAACGCGCTTCGCCTGGGTGTCGGTGAGGACATGTTCCTTCCGTAGCAACTCGGCACCCGGAAAAGTCAGGGCCAAGGCCTCTGTGGCAGCCGGTAGACCCGCCAAAACAGGGATGCCGATAGCGACTGGGATCAGGATACGGAGCATGCTCGGCCTCAAAAGGTATAGCCCAGCGCAATGCTGAACTGGTCCCGCCCCCTGCGGGCACGGTTGCTGTCGCGGGTCCAGTCGGTCTTCACGACCACTTGGGGGATGGGCTTGAACGCCACTCCCAGAGTTTCCAGGGTGTCCTCCTCGGCACCCTCGACCAAAACGCCAGGTAAGACCCGCTCCTGGGCGTTGATCCGTTCGTAGCGGCAGTAAGGAATCAGGGCCAGTTTAGAGTTGCTGATCATGTCATAGCCTGCTTCCAGATAGCCTCCCCATTGCCGGATACCCACTGCGCGGGCTGGGTTGGCAGGAGCCAAGTCCCCCAGACCAGCCGCGCTGATGGCAGCTCGGGTATAGAGCCCTCGGAACTGGAAGCCCCTGGCTCGGTATTCCGCATGAGCGTCCCAAAGGGTGGTGGGGATGGCCCTTCCCCCTCCGCTTTGGTTGCTATTTCCAGAATAGAAGCTGGCTCCCGCCAGGAAACCGGGCCACGGAATCCAGTCCAAACGTCCCGTCCAAGCCAAACTCTGGGCGTTCGCCTCCTTTCCTGCCTGGCGCCCCTCTCGGATGCCCGCCGCGGTGAACTTCGAAGCATCGAGGCCATTCACCAGATAGAAGCGGTAGCTGAGGTGGTTACCCAGATCCCCATGCAGCCCGAGTCCGTTCTCGTGCCAGGTGGTCGGAATCAGGTTGCCCTCCACCTGGGGTCGCCGGGCACCGAGAAAGGCCGGGGGCTCATGCAGCTCGTTGATGAAACCCAGGGGCACCAGCACCTGACCTACTCGCAGGTTGATGGCCTTGCTGATCAGGAAATCGAGATAGGCGAACTCCACCACGACCTCCCCCGCCGGATGGTCATCGCTGTAGCCGCCATGCTCGAACTCGAGTTCCGCGTTGAAGACGATCCGATCACTGAATTTGTAGCCGGTGTAGAGCACCACCCTCAGTACATCGGCCACCTTCTCGGCACCGATCCGGGTGCCATCCTGTAGTCGAGCCCCCTTGTTTTCATAGAGGAATTCTCCATAGCCGCCCAGGCTCAATCCTGGGGGGGCCTCATACACTTTGCTGGCACTGGCGCCCAGGCCGAAACGGCCCTCTGCACCCATGGCCGGCAGCGCTCCCCCGGTCTTCTGCGCCTCCACTTCCTGGGACAGCGCCTCCAGGCGGCGCTCCAGGTCCGCCACTCTCTGTTCCGTTTTCGGCGCTTCCTGAGCCCTGACGGAACCGGCCAGCAGGGCACATTCGAGCAGGGCAACAATAAGTCTCATTGGAACACTCCTGGACTCATCTCGGGATTCAGGCGCTGAAACCGCGACGTCATCCGCAGGCTTCCATCGTTCAAGAAGAAGGCCGCAGCGACTCCGTGCCGCTCGGCCCAGAGCAACCCCTCTGCTGGCCCCAGCACATAGAGCGCCGTGGAGAGCACATCCGCCGAAAGGCCATCCGGAGCCACCACCGCCGTTCCACCCCAGGCTGGGCAGGGCCGGCCGCTACGGGGATCCAGGAGGTGGCGCCCCCGTTCTGAGGTGCCACTGCAAGAGAGCGAGCCTTCCTCGAGGAACAAGCTGCAGACGTGGCGACGCCGGTCACGCGGATCAGCGACATCCACCTTGAAAGGCCGGCCCCAAGCCAAGACCTGGCCCCCAAAATCCAGCCAGCCTGAGGACACCCTGGAGACTGCTCGCATGGCATCCAGGGCGTAGCCCTTCAGGAAACCCCCTTCTTCGACCCCCGCTTGGGGATGAAGAAGGCGGGCCGTACCTTCTCGCTGATCCAGAACAAGCAGGCTCTGCCCTGAAGCCATACGCGCCTTGGCGAGGGTTCCTGGAGCTGGCACCCGCCCCCCCTGTCGGATCCTCCAGGCCTGCATGAGGGCCATGAGCACGGGGTCGAAGGCCCCTTCAGTCCTCAGACTCCAGTCCTTGACCCGACCCAGAAGGTCGATCCATTCCGCCCCGAGAGCGACCTGGGCCCCCTCGGAAGCGTTGAGTCGGCTCCAAACCGAAGTGGGGTCCCAGGTGGAGCAAGCCCGTTCGATGCGAGCGGACTCCGCCAGCACCCCTTCCGAGGCCCTGCCCAGGTCGCCCGCCCCCTCCAGGTGCAGGCGCAGCTCCGTGCCCATGGCCAACACCGTCCGATCAAGCCAGGGCAGCGGAGCCGAAACCATCGGGCTGGTTGTGATGGAGGGTGGCAGCAAGAGGATCAACATGAGAACCAGTCTCAATTATTGGTTTTTTGGTTCAACTATTTTTTGAGATTGATTCTCAAATAGTGACCTCCATCACGCCTTTGGCACACTGGTGGGATGAGTCGCCGATCCCTCCTGCCCTGTCTCGCCCTGCTGCCCGCTCTGCTGCAGGCAGCGCCCAGGGTCCAAGCCCCGGACGCAGCCTGGATCACCTTCACCACCGCCCACTACCGAATCCACTGCCCGGCAGCGTTCCAGAGCTTCGGTCAGGACGTCGCCAGCCGGGTGGAGGGCATCCATGACCAGTATCTCGGACTGGTCGGGTTCGCCTATCAGAAGCCCATCGATATCCTCATCCTGGATCCCGTCATGGAGGCCAATGGCATGGCCTTCCCGCTGTTCCAGCGCCCCCACGTGGTGCTCTGGAAGACCGAGCCAGAAGCGGACTCGGCCATCGGCCACCACCGCGGCTGGGCCGAGCTGCTGGTCACCCATGAACTCGGGCACATGCATCACCTGCTGCGCCCAGCCCGGAACCCCAGCCTATGGAAGCGCTGGATGGCAGTCCTGGGCCCGGTGGCGGATAAGTCCCCCCGCTGGATCACCGAGGGCTACGCCACGCTCATCGAAGGCAAACTCACGGGCAGTGGTCGGCCCCACAGCGCCTTCCGTGCCGCGGTGCTGCGGCAGTGGGCCTTGGAAGGAAAACTGCCCACCTACGAAGCCTTGAGCGGCACTGCCGGCTTCCTTGGGGGCAGCATGGCCTACCTGGGCGGCAGCGCCTACTTGGAGTGGCTGGAGCTGAAGGCCGGGGACGACAAGGTCCTCCAGACCCTCTGGACTCGCCTGGCCGGTAAGCGCGACTTCGAACCGGCCTTCAAGGCAACCTTCGGCTTCAGCCCCAAGGACGGCTACCAGCGCTTCTGCGCGGAACTGACCCACACGGCCCTGGAGCTGGAACGGCACGCCAAGACCGAAGGCCTTCGCGAAGGGGTGGTCGTTGCTCAGCTGAATGGCTGGGCCTCGGACCTGGCCCTGAGCCCTGATGGCTCCAAGCTGATGGCGCGGGTCCTGGACCCGAAGAAGCCCGGCCTCTATGTGTGGGACCTCAAGGCTCCAGCCAAGGCCTCCGCCAAGCCTCCAAAAATGGATCCGGCCGAGCCCGCCGACCAAGCCGCCCTTGCCCCCACCCTGCCGCCCACCCAACGCAAGGGGCGCATCCACGGTGCCCTGCCCTGGAAGCCCTCCTGGACCGCGGCCGAAACCATCACCTTCCATCTGCGGCTGCCCGATGGGGAAGGTGTGCTGCAGCCCCAGCCGCGGCAGTGGATCCTCGGACGGGGCTTCGCCGCCAAGGCGGCTCCACCCGAGTCACCGGTGCCAGAGGGGGGTCGCCCTTCCTGGAGGGAAGTGGACGGCATCTGGAACCTGGTGGACGCCCAGGGACGCCCCCTCACGCGCACCCTGGCCGCAGCCTGGAATCCCACCGCCACACCCGACGGCCACTGGATCTACTACACCCAGCTCACCGCTTCCGGGGTGCAGATCCGGAAACTTGATGCCACCCAGCCACCTCTGGAACCGAAGGCGCTGCCCCGGGATTCCGCGGCCCTCATCAAGGATCAGGCCCTGCCCAAGGCGGACGAACCCAGCCGCCTGCCCAAACCTGTGGCCGTCCAGTCGCACCCCTATCGCGTGGGGGACAGTCATGATGTCTTTTCGCTGCTGGGGTACAGCGACACACCTTCCGGCGTCAGCTACCAGCTCGGGGGCGGCGGCAACGACCTGCTGAACCGCTTGAGCTGGCAAGTCCTCGCCGGTCTGGGCAATGGCACGGGTCCCCGCGGTGGCATGCTGGGCGCCGCCTGGCGAGGTTGGCGCTGGGCCCCGTCGCTCCAGGTCTTCGCCACCCTGGATCGCCCCTCCAGGCAGGATCACCTCGAGGCGCTGGGCTTCGATCGCGATCGACGGGGGGCAGAGGTGGCGCTGGAGCGGGAAAGCCTGGGACGCCCCTGGTTCACCCTGCGACCCCTGGCGGCCCTCGAGCGCATCACCCCCGCAGGCAGGGAAGGGTTCGCCCGCTCGCTCCAAGGAGGTGTGGCCTCCTTGGCCAACCGCTGGAGCCTCGATGAGTTGGGCTTCCGTGGCACCACGACCCTGACGGGGTTCCGGGGTCTCACCGGTGGCCAGACCTGGACCCTGACCCGCCTCGAAGCCAGCGCTGGTTGGCTCAACCCCTGGCTGCCGATCACCCTAAGGGTGGAAGGGGGCCGCATAGGCGGCGATCCCACGGCCTGGGACCGCTTCCATCTCGGCGGCGTCACCACCTCCCTGCTGCCGGCCTCTCTGGATGGCAACCGGGTGGTCCAGGCCGCCCTGCCGGCCTATACGGCCACGGGCAACCGCCTCCAGCGCTTGCGGGGTGAACTCGGCTTGGCCATCTTCCAGGTCTATGTGGAGCACACGGCGGTCTGGCAGGATCCCGCCCCGCGCCCCATTGCGCAGCGCGTTGTGGGCATCGAATTGGATAGCCGCAGCTTGGGCGTGCCCATGGACGTCCTCCGCCGCCTGACGGGGAACCTCACCTTCACGCTGGGCCTGCATCGGCCCCTGAATGGCCTCATGCAGGACCGAACCGTCGGCACCGTCAGCATGATCGTGCGTCCCTAAGGGGCTGGATCCGAATGCCCTTCCTCATTGCTCTCATCCTGATTCTGCTACTCCAGTGGCTCCACTTGAGGCTGCTGCGATTGGAACTGCCGGAGCGCACGCATCGCCTCCTGCCCTGGGCCCTCGGCCTGGTCCACCTGCCCTTGGTGTTGTTCGCGGGCATGCGCATTGCCGCCATGGGTGGTCACAGTGCGCTGCCGCTCCTGCGCCTGCTGGCACGGCTCGGCTTCTACTTCCAGGCCTTCACGGCTCTGCACTTGCTGCTCGCCATGGTGGCAGAAGGAAGCTGGCGCTTCCTTGGACGCGCAACCCCCGCCTCTCCAGACCCCGATGAGGATGCGCCCGTGGACCCTGGACGCCGAGCCTTTCTGCGGACCTCCGCGCTGGCCAGTACCGGGGCTGCGGCCTTGCTCGGTGTGGGCGGCGCCCGGCAAGCCTACGGGGATCCAGAGATCACCAGGAGGACACTGACGTTCCCGGATCTGCCCCCGGGCCTGGACGGACTCCGCCTCGCTCACCTGAGCGACCTCCACGCTGGCCCCCTGGTGGGGTTTGCAACCCTTCGTGGCTGGCGAAACCTCACCGAGCGTGAGCAGCCAGACCTGCTGGCATTCACGGGTGATCTGGTGGATAGCCGGCCGGAGGAGTTGGAACCACTGCTCCTGGCCTTCCGGGGCTTCGAGCCGCGGTTGGGGCGCTACGCCGTGCTAGGCAACCACGACTATTTCGATGATCCTCGTCCCATCTGGCGGGACCTGGAAAGAGCCGGGATCCGTTGCCTGGAGAACCGAGCGGCCTTGGTTCAACGGAACAGCGCCACCCTGGCCGTGGTCGGTCTGCAGGACCCCATGGCGCGGAACGGCCGCTTCCGTCGCATCCCCTTTGGCCTCGGACCCAGGCCAGACGAAGCCACCCGGGACCTGCCCGCCGAAGCGTTTCGCATCTGCCTGAACCACCGCCCCAGCGAATGGGAGCAGGCCCTGGCCGCCGGGGCCCGGCTCACGCTGTCCGGCCATACTCACGGCGGCCAGATCAACCCCATCCCCGGCTTCAACAGTGCTCGACTCATCGGCCCCCGCACCGAAGGCCTCTACCGCGATGGGGACGACCTGCTCTACGTCAGCCGAGGCCTTGGCGTGGTGGGTCTGCCCATCCGCATCGCCGCCGCACCCGAGATCGCCATCCTCACCCTGAAAAGGGCCTAGGGCTTCCGGAGGGTCGCCTGGATGCGGGCCAGGACTGCAGCAGCTGCTTCCGGCGCTTCCGGCGGTGGCGCGAGCGAAGTCTTGGCAAGTCAGGGACGTGGTTGTCCCGCTCTCGCAAAACCGGAACAGGTCGCCCCAGGCGCGCCAGGGTCCACTGCATGAGGTCGATGACGGGGTCTATGACGTCGGCGCCGTGGGCATCCACCGTGAGGTCGCCGAACAGTTTGTGGCCCGCGATGTGGAGCTTGGCCACACGGTCCAGGGGCATGCGGGATAGCCATTCCTTCGGATCGAACCCGAAGTTGAGGGCGTTCACGTAGACGTTGTTCATGTCCAGCAGCCAACCCACGTCCGCGCCCTCGAGCACGGCCGTGATGAAGTCCGCCGCGTCCATCTCGGCAGCCCCCAGCTCGGCGTAGTAGGTGATGTTTTCTAGTAGAAGGGGCACGGGGAGCCTGGACTGCAGATCCTTGGTCCTTGTGATGGTGTGAAGCACGGCCTCCCGGGTGAAGGGCAGCGGCAGCAGTTCGTGCAGGCAGTTCGAATCCACGCTGGTGAAACAGAGGTGCTCGGAGTGCCAAGGCGTCTCGGTGCGAAGCAAGAATTCACCCAGGTCACGTAGGTAGTCCTCGTCCCAGTCGTCGAAACCACCCACGGAGATGGTCAGCCCGTGGATGAGCACAGGATCACGGTCCAGGATGGCGCAGGTCAGCCGATGCTGGCGGACGCCATCGCCGACCACGTTCTCAGGACAGGTTTCCCAGAAGGACACGGCATGGTCGTCCATGCGCGCGACCAGCTCGAAGTGCGGGCGACGAAGCCCGAGCCCCACTCCGGTGAACCTGTCCTGAGTCATGGGGTCCTCCAGCCAGCTACTTCTTTCCCTTGCCGCAGGAGGCGTCCTTGGCCTTGCCGTTCTTGGCCTTGTCCTGCTTCTTGCCTTCTTCCTTGCCTTCCTTGGCTCCACACTCACCGGCCTGGGTCAGGGCTGCTTCGGCGCCGACGGCCTGGACAGGGGTGGCGCCCACGGTGGCGGTCCCACCGGCCATGAGAGAACCGGCGGTGAACAGGGTGGCGGCACCGAGCAACTTCGTAAACATGAATCCGCCGTGCAGACGAAGCCGCAGCTGGGGCCGCCTTGCGGCCTGGTTGTGGAACAGGACAGGGGCGTCGCGGACAATTCCGCTCAGTGCCGAAGTGCTGCTGTTGACCCTTTCGGTGCGATCCCGCGGGGCATTGTGACGTTTTCATATTTCTATGATTCAAAGCGCGGATCGCGCGCGTCGGGCCGCCATGTGCAGGCCACGGCCTGGCGCCGTCGCGATGCCACCCGGTCATAGATCCAGTCGCGCAGGCTCACTGGAATGAAGGAGAGAGTCACACCTGCCAGGCGCCACCCCGGACCCATCCGGCCCAGGAGGTGGATGACTGCCGCAGAGCGGACCAGAAGCGCACCGATGGGTGTGCGGACCAGGAGGCTGTCGGGGAGACTGGTGCGCTCCGGTTCGGGAACCAGCCGCTGGAAGGCCTCGCCGCTCAATGGCGCGAAGCGGATCTGCCCGGCGGGTTCCCGTCCCGCCACGAACCGCACGGCCCGGCGGCACAAACCGCAGGCACCATCAAAGAAGAGATAGGTCAGCCCTTGATCAGGACCCACAGTCCCACCGCGATGAAGGCGGTCCCCGCCGCCCACTTGATGGCCGCTTCCGGAATGTACTTGAACAGGATGCCGCCAACGGCCACACCGATGGCCGTGGCGCAGACCAGTGCGGCGCTGGCGGCGAGAAACACGGTCCAGATCTGACCAGAGCGCACGGTGGCCGTCATGGCCGCAAGCTGGGTCTTATCGCCCACCTCTGCCAGGAAGACGGTGGCGAAAGTGGTCCAGAAAAGCGAACGGTTCATGGCATCCCCTTGGCGTCCCGTAGACTCTTCAGCTTAATGGATGAACATCTGCGGCACACTGATCAGATGGCACTTGAAGAATTTGACCTTCCCACAACCTATGTCGACACGCTGGAGAAACTCCAGGAAGCTTTGCCCCTCTGGCATGCCGCCGGCGTGCTGTCCGTGGACATCGAATGCAGCCTGACGGGCATGCACCACTGCGTGCTGGCGCTGATGCAGGTGGCGACGCACGATCAGGCCTGGCTCGTGGATCCCCTATCCCTGGGTGAGCTCATGCGGCCCGCCCTGCAGGCCATGGCCCAGGTGCCCTGGATCGTCCACGATTTTTCTGGCGACGGCATCGTCTTCAAGCGCCTCTATGACGTGGTGCCCGCTAGCATCTTCGACACCATGCTGCTCTCCAGGGCCCTTGGCTACCCGCAACCGGGCCTGAAGACCATGGCCAAGCTGAAGCTGGGGCTCAATATCCCCAAGGAGGAGCAGGATTCCAACTGGATGCTGCGCCCCCTCCGGGAGGCTCAGATCAGCTACGCCAGCCGCGATGCAGCCCTGCTGTTGCCGCTGCTGCGCATCCTCGCAGACGAGGCCGATGCGAAGAAGGATCATCCGGAGGTGGGGCCGCGGCTGACGGCCCTCCCCGGCGAGATGCGACACCTCCTGAAGCGGGTCCGGGCCTACACAGCACCCAAGCATGACCCGGTAGTGGACAAGGTCAGGCACCTCGGAGAGCTGGCGGTGGAGCGGGCTCGGCAACTCACGGGTCTCCGCTGGGCCTGGGGCAACGAGGGTGATGTAGGCGCCGTCATGGAGCTGGGCAACCGGTGGCTCATGGCCCGCCTGAGCCACCCCCCAGCCACCCGAGAAGCCCTCGAACGAACCATTCCCAACCCCCGGTTCCGCCGCAAACGCCTCGATGCCCTGTGGGCAGTTTTCAGTGAAGGGGCGCATGAAACTCAGGAAGATCCAGAATCTTCCGATGGATTGATCTGGAACAACCCAGGACGGCCATGACCCACATTCCAGGCTCCCCATCAGATCCCGACGACGGCATCCTTCTGACCTTCCCGAAAGGTCTGTTGGGCTTCCCTCATCTCACCGCCTTCCACCTGTTTGAGCCCACAGACGGCTATCCCCTGAAGTTCCTGCAGGCCGTGGAGGATCCAGAGGTCTCCTTCACCTGCATCGATCCCGCCAGCATCAAGCCCGACTACGTCGTGCCCCTCGGCTCCGAAGAGGCTGAGGCGCTCCACCTGGAATCCCCGGAAGACGCCCTGATCCTTACCCTCGTCGTCATTCCAGAGGATCCCCGGCACATGACCACCAACTTGGCCGGGCCCTTGGTGGTGAATGTGAAGACCCGCCTGGGTTACCAGATCGTCATGAGCTCCGACACCTTCCCGCTACGGTTCCCCATTCTTGGCCAGGACTGATACCCTCGGCCTATGCTCGTCATCACCCGGAAGCCTGAACAGTCCATCGTCATCGGGGGCGAGGTCGAGGTCATCGTCCTGAGCATCACGAAGGACGGGGTCCGTCTGGGAATCAAGGCCCCCCGAAGTGTGCAAGTCCACCGTCGGGAAGTCTTTGAGGCCATCGCCGCCGAGAACCGGGCCGCCACGAAAGTCCAGGTCCCCGTCCAGGATGCTGCTGCCCTGCTCCGGGCCGCTCAAGTCCGGAAGCCACACCACCGATGAAGCACTACTGAGGTGTCCTTGGATATCACCGCCGTCAGCGCCGCCGCTCAGAGTCAGGCCACCACCCAGGGCCAGATAGCGATCAGCGTCCTCAAGAAGAGCCTGGAGATCACGGCCCAGCAGGGCGCAGATCTGGTCAGGATGATGGATCAGTCGGGCGGGGTCGGGCGGCAGGTGGATCTGTACGCCTAGGGCGCCTGCTTCAGGTAGGGCGCCAGATACCTACCCGTGACGCTGGTCCTTTTCTTTGCCACTTCCTCGGGGGTGCCGATGGCAATGATACGACCACCCTCGCCGCCCCCTTCGGGACCCATGTCCAGGACCCAGTCAGCGGTCTTGATGACGTCCAGGTTGTGCTCGATGACGATGAGCGTATTCCCGGTCTCCACCAGCCGCGTGATGACCTCCAGCAGCTTCTGGATGTCCTTCAGGTGTAGGCCCGTGGTGGGTTCATCCAGGATGTAGACCGTTCGGCCGGTGGCCCGCTTGCTGAGTTCCTTGCCGAGCTTCACGCGCTGGGCCTCGCCGCCGGAGAGGGTGGTGGCGCTCTGGCCCAGGCGGATGTAACCAAGCCCCACATCCACAAGGGTCTGCAGCTTGTTCGCGAGCACCGGGATGGGGGCGAACAGCACCAGGGCCTCCTCCACGGTCATGTTGAGCACGTCTGATACGCTCTTGCCCTTGTAATGGACCTCCAGGGTCTCCCGGTTGTAGCGCTTGCCCTTGCACTGCTCACAGGTCACATAGACATCCGGGAGGAAGTGCATCTCGATCTTCAGGACCCCATCGCCCTCGCACTTTTCGCAGCGCCCACCCTTCACGTTGAAGCTGTAGCGACCCGGCGCGTAGCCGCGGGCCTTGCTCTCCGGCAACTGGGCGAAGAGTTCCCGCAGCGGAGTGAAGAGTCCCGTGTAGGTGGCTGGATTGCTGCGGGGGGTGCGCCCGATGGGAGCCTGATCGATGTCGATGACCTTGTCCACGGCCTCCAGGCCCTTGATGCTCCTGTGCTTGCCGACGATGTGGACGCCCTGGTGCAGCTGGTTGGCAAGGGCCTTGTAGAGGATCTCGTTCACCAGAGTGCTCTTGCCCGAACCACTGACACCGGTCACACAGGTGAAGAGACCGATGGGAAACTCCGCATCGACCTGCTTGAGGTTGTTCTCCTCCGCTCCCAGCACGGTCAGGTGCCCGCGCTTGGCCTTGCGCCGGGTGCGAGGTACCGGGATGGCATCGCGCCCCGAAAGAAAGTCACCGGTGATGCTGCCGTGCGTCCGGGCAATCTCTTCTGGTGTGCCCTGGGCCACCACCCAGCCACCGTGCTCCCCAGCACCGGGCCCCATGTCCACCACGTGGTCAGCGGCCAGGATCGTTTCGAGATCATGCTCGACCACCAGTACCGTATTGCCCAGATCGCGCATCTCCTGGAGCGTGCGGATGAGCTGGAGGTTGTCCCGCTGGTGGAGGCCGATGCTCGGCTCGTCCAGCACGTAGAGCACCCCCTGCAGCTTGCTGCCAATCTGGGTGGCGAGGCGAATGCGCTGACCTTCACCGCCGGATAGCGTCGCCGCGCTGCGGTCCAGCGTCAGATAGCCCAGGCCCACGTCATCGAGAAAGCCCAGGCGCTCGCGAATCTCCTTCAGCACCTTTTCCGCGATGACGGCTTCCTTGCCTTCCAGGAGCAGGTCCGCGAACCAGCGGCGGGCATCGCGGACACTCTGGGCCACCACCTGGGCCACATTGAGTCCGCCGACGAAGACCGCCAGTACTTCGGGCTTCAGGCGCTGCCCGCCGCAGGCTTCGCAGGGGATGACACGCATGGCCCCCTCCAGCTCCGCCCGGATCTCTTCGCTGGTGGTTTCGTGGTAGCGGCGCTCAAGGTTCCCAATGACGCCTTCGAAGTGGTGGACGAAATCGTAGCGATTGCGCTTGCTTTCATAGGTGAAGCGCATCTCCTTTTCCGTACCGTGGAGCAGCAGGCGTCGGATATCAGCAGGCAGCTTCTTCCAGGGCATATCCAGGCTGAACTTCATCTTGCGAGCCAGTTGCTCTAGCAACTGGGAGCGCCACCCGTCCTCGCTGACGCTCTTCCAGCCACTGGCCTGGAGGGCACCTTCGTTGAGCGAGAGGGCCGGGTTGGGAATGATCAGCTCTTCCGCAAACTGGCGCTTGAAGCCGAGGCCGTCACAGGTGGGGCAGGCCCCGTAGGGACTGTTGAAGGAGAAGGACCTGGGCTCCAGTTCCGGCAGGCCCTGACCGAACTGGGCGCACTGGGTGTTGTTGCAGGCCAGCTTGCTGGAAAAGAGCTGCTCGGTCCCATCGAGTTCGACGAGCGCGCTCCCCTCGGCCAGATTGCAGGTGATCTCCAGGCTGTCTGCCAATCGGGTCTGGATGGAAGGACTCACCTTGAGGCGATCAATGACCACTTCGATGGTGTGCTTCTTCTGCTTGTCCAGGTCGGGCACACCTTCGGTGAGGTCCAGCATCTTGCCGTTCACCCGGGCCCGGATATAGCCGCGTTTCATGAGGTCCTGCAGCAGCTTCTTGAACTCACCCTTCCGACCCCGCACCACTGGCGCAAGGATCTGCAGCTTCGCACCCTCGGGCCAGGTAAGGAGCTGATCCGTCATTTCCTGGATGGTCTGGCTGGCGATGGCGTTGCCGCAGGCGACACAGGTGGGCCGTCCCGTGCGGGCGTACAGCAGGCGCAGGTAGTCATAGATCTCCGTCACCGTCGCCACGGTGGAGCGGGGGTTCTTGCTGGTGGTCTTCTGCTCGATGGAGATGGCGGGTGACAGGCCCTCGATGCTGTCCACATCGGGCTTCTCCATCTGGTCAAGGAACTGCCGGGCGTAGGCGGACAGGCTCTCCACATAGCGCCGCTGGCCCTCGGCATAGAGGGTGTCAAAGGCCAGGCTGGACTTCCCCGAACCCGACAGGCCGGTGATGACGACCAGTTTGTTGCGGGGCAGTGAAAGGTCGAGGTTCTTGAGGTTATGCTCCCTCGCCCCTTTGATATGGATGTGTTCCATCGGTCCGTTTTCTCCGTCTATCGAACGCGACATTCAGTCGCGCCCTCCCAATCACTCGCTCCGCTCGTTTTTGGAGACGGAGCCTCGGTTATGCTCCCTCGCCCCTTTGATATGGATGTGTTCCATTGGTCCGTTTTCTCCGTCTATCGAACGCGACATTTAGTTGCGCCCTCTTAATCACTCGCTCCGCTCGTTCTTGGAGACGGAGCCTCGGTTATGCTCCTTCGCCCCTTGAATATGAATGTGTTCCATAATCCTTCTAGCTTACGCCAATTTTTCGCTTTTACGAATTGCTCTAGAATCATGAGATGCATCCAGCTGAACTGGCGATCCTGCTTCATCGCGCCCTCGAGGTCCGACTGGCAAGGCTGCAGGAGCTGCTGCTACCCGAGGATTGGTCCGAGGACAGGGAGCAACTCCATCAGGTTCGGGTGGCCGCCCGTCGCCTGGGGGCCGTACTGGATCTCGTGGATTCGGAAGCCTATCCGGGCCACAAGAGCCAGCGCCGCGCCCTCAAGAGCCTGGTGGACCTCCTGGGCCTGCCGCGGGAGCAGGACGTGCATGCCGACCACCTGCAGGCCTACCTCGGAACCACCACCTCGCCCACTCAGGCGGCCGTCATCGAATACCTCCTAGAGGGGGTGGACCGCGGTCGCGCCAAATCCCGGCGCACCATGCAGAAGGAACTTGATCGCCTACATCTGCCGGATCTGCGCCGGCTCCTGGAAGTGCCCAGCCTGCCGGATCCCTTCCAGCAAAGTTCAGCTCAGGAGGCCACCTGGGCCTGCCTGCAGCCCCGTGCCGAGGCGGCCCTCGGCACCCTTGGGCTCCTGTCTGAGCGGGAGGACGCCACAGCCATGCACCAAACCAGGGTCCGCATCAAGAAGCTGCGGTATGCCCTCGAAGCCCTGGAAGGGGCCTTTGCCGTCCCCCCAGAGGCCATGTTGAAGGACCTCCGTACCCTCCAGTCCGTCCTGGGGGAGCATCACGATTTGGCCGCCCTGGAAGCCTTGCTCTGGGAGGTCGAGGCTGGCCTCAAGCTGCGCCACCGGGCCACCCTCTGCGGTGGTGTGCTCGAGGTATTGGGCGGTGTGGCTGAAAGCCGCCGGACCATCTTCGAGCGGTTCGCCACCCTGGCCCAACAGCAGGATCCCGCCCGCTTTGCCCTGGCCGTGCGACCAGGCCTGGGCTTGGCCATTCAGGATGCGCCCTCCACATGAGCCTCTGGCGCCTACGGATCCGCCCCCTGGCCTGGCTGCGCAGCCTGCACGCCAAGCTCTTTTTGTTGCTGGGTCTGGTCACCAGCGTGCTGACGGTGGCCGTTGCCTATTCCATCATCCGCAACAGCCGCCGGGAGATCGAAAACTATTCCAAAAAACTGGTGATCGAAGCCACCGGCACGGTGGAAACAGACATTGTCGAGCGGGACCCCACCTTCCGGGACCCAGCCAAGCTCGACCAACTGCTGGAGAGCATCGCCGGACCGGACCGAAGCATCTTTCAAATCGATGTCTTCAAGCGGGTGGGCAAGGGCTCGGAGGTGGATCTCGTCCGCTCCTCGGGTGATGAGGCCATTGTGGAGTGGGGTCCCGAAATCGGGTCCTATCTTTCCCTGACCGGTCCCCAGGCCGAACTGGTGGACCTCAATACGGGTGGCCGGGCCTGGAAGGTCTACCTGCCCATTCGCGCCCATCGACCCGGTCAACCACCGCTGGGTCTCATCCGCGCCTACTGCGACTTGGAACGCTGGGAAGTGGTCTGGAGCAACAACTTCAACCGGACTCTGCGCACCCTGCCCGGTGTCCTGCTGGGGGAATTCATCCTGCTCTGGCTAATCCTGCGCATGCTCATCAGTGATCCCATCGAGGCCATGGTAATCACCATGCAGCGACTGGAGCAGGGCGAGGCCGGGGCGCGCGCCCCCGTTCGGCGCAGCGACGAGCTGGGGCTCATCGCCGCCCGCTTCAACGATATGGCCGGGCAGCTCCAGCAGGCGGGTGAGGAGCGCGAAACCCTCATTCGGGAAATCCGTGGGCTCAATGCCAACCTGCAGGACCGTATCGATGCCGCCCTCTCCGAACTCCAGGCTAAAAACGTAGAGCTGGCTGCCATGGCCGAGCGCAATGCGCTTCTGCATGAGGAACTGGGTGCCCAGGAGCGGCTGGCGGTGGCAGGACAGCTGACAGCCACCTTCGCCCACGAGGTGGGCACGCCGCTGAACCTTGTGGCGGGGCATCTGCAGCTGCTCGAGGCCCAAAAAAACCTCCCCGAAAAGACCCGGGAGCGCCTTGGTGTCATCCACGCCCAGATCCAGCGCGTGGGCGATATCGTCCGCCGAATGCTGGACCTCACCCGCCGTCCCCAGTTGAACCGAGTGCCCCAGGCCTTCTCGGACCTCCTGTCCGACTTGCAGCATCTCTGGACGCCCACCCTGGCAGCCCACGGCGTCACCGTGGACGCCGGAGTTCCTGTGGACTGCTGCCTGGACGTGGACCGCAAGCAGATGGAGCAACTCTTCCTCAACCTCATGAACAATGCGGTGGACGCCATGCCAGAAGGGGGCACCGTGCAGATCACGGCGATGCCCGCTGAAGAGACCTCACCCGGTGGCATCTGGTGGGAGCTTCGATTCCGGGATTCCGGCCAAGGGATTCCCGCTGACCTGCTCGGCCAGGTCTTCCGTCCAATGTTCACCACGAAGGCGGAAGGGAAGGGCACCGGCTTGGGCCTCAGCATCTGCCGGGAGATCGTTCGCAGCCACGGCGGCGATATCCGCATCGAGAGCCACGAAGGTTCGGGCACCTGTGTGGTGTTCACCCTGCCTGGGGCAGAGTCCGTATAGGGCTTACGCTTCAGATCTCTACAACTTCGACATCCCCCAGGGGCTCCTCAAGGAAGCGGTTCCCCACTTCCTTGAGGCGGCTGCTGGCATCGGTGAGTTGCACCCGGAGTTCGCCCTGGGCACTGGCGGTGCGGTAGCCCAGGTTGCCCTTCAGGAGGCGGTCCACGGCCAGTGCCGTGACCCTTCCGCTATCAATCCAACGGGTACCCGGGCGACTGCGCTCCAGACTCGTCATCAGCGTGGGGTAGTGCGTGCAGCCAAGGACCACGGTCTGCACCTCTTTGGGCAGTTGATCCATGTAGCGGCGACAGATGCTATCGGTGACGGGATCATCGAACCAGCCTTCCTCCGCCAGGGGCACCAGCAGAGGGCAGGCCACGCTGTGGATGATCCTGGCCGGATCCCGTCGATGGATGGCCAGGTCATAGGCGGCACTCCCGATGGTGGCCAGGGTGCCAATGATTCCCACGGTTCCCGGAAAACCGGCCGCAGCCTCCGCTCCGGGCTCAATCACGCCGATGACCGGGCAGGGGCTCACGGCCTGCAGGGCGGGCAAGCCATGGGCGCTGGCGGTATTGCAGGCGATGACAATCAGCTTGGGATCATGGCGCTGAAGCAGCTCCCCCATCTGCAGGGTGTAGCGTTCGATGGTGCGATGGCTCTTGGTGCCGTAGGGCAGCCGCGCGGTATCGCCGAGGTAGAGCAGATCCTCCTGGGGCAGTAGCTGGCGCAGGGCATGGATGACCGTCAGGCCCCCGATGCCCGAATCGAAGACTCCGATGGGGCGGTCCGCGCGGCTCATATCCAGCCTCCCGCGAAAGGACAACACAAGAACGCAGAGGGCGCAGAACTCCGCAGAGGACATAGAGCAATCAGGCCTGCTGTGGGTTCATGATTCATTGGTTGGTGCCTCTGGACTCTCTGCTGCACGCTGGGTCATCTGTCTCCCGAAGGTTCTGTTCAGGCTGCTCGAACAGCCAGAATGGCAATCCATTCACCTTCCTGCAGGACTTTCTCGGGTTTGAAGCCGTGCGTGACGAGGCTTACCAAGGCTTCATCGGCGCGCTCCGCAAGGATGCCGCTCGCGATCAGCCAGCCGCCGGGCGCGGCCACTTCCGCCATGCGGGGGAGCAGTTCCTGGATGGTCTCCAACAGGATATTGGCCAGCAGGCCTCGATAGGGGCCCAGCACCTGCGGGTGCTCCAGTGTCCCGACGAAGCTCGTGTAGGGTTTGGCGCCCTGGAGGAGGTGGGCATTCAGAGCAACGAGTTCGTCCATGGCCGGGCCGCAGTCGGGATCGATATCAAAGGCAGTGAGGTCCCGTCCACCCAGCAGGAACGCGGCGAGGGACAGGATGCCCGTGCCGGCACCGATGTCGAGGACAGGCCCACCGAGACGCCCATCGGCGGCCAATTCCTCGAGCAGTTCCATGCAGATCCGGGTGGTCTCATGGCCGCCGGTGCCGAAGGCAAGGCCTGGATTCACCACGAGGTCGAGGCGCCCCGTCGGTCCTGGGGCTTCATCCCAGAGAGGCCGCACATGAAAGCGGGTGCCCACCGCAAAGGCGCCAAAGCCCTCTCGGCTCTTGGCAAGCCAGTCTTCGTCCCCAAACCGTTCCGCCTCAAGGACTCGCACCCCAGGAAAGGCCGCCAGGCCAGCCTTGTCGGGGGGTGCCAGCTCCGGGGGGAAGTAGGCGTAGCAGGCCCTGGGGGGATCGACTGCGCGGTAGAAAGCCGAGGACCCACCTTCCTCAAGCCAGACGCAAAGCGCTTCTTCCTGGGGATCCGGGACCTCCAGCTTCCACCTCAAGTGCATCGTGTTTCCCATGCGAAAAGATTAGCAGGGCACTACTCCACCGCCGTTTCGGCATCTTCGAGTTCGAGCCGCTTCATCTTCTCGAGGAAGGTGGTGCGTTTCAGGCCCAGCAGGTCGGCGGCGCGCTTCTTGTTGCCACGGGTGATGGAGAGGCTCTGGAGCATGAGCTTCTTCTCCATCTCTGATACCACCTGATTGAGATCCAGCCCTTCGGGCGGCAGCTCCATGTTGAAGCCAGCGGTCGGCTGGGATTCGAACATTCCGACTGCGAAGGGCCGAGCCTCCGTCTTGGCTACAGCCGCTGCGACCGGAGCCTCGCCCATCCGCTCTGCAAGGAAGGCGAAGTCCTCCCGGGTCAGGACTGGCCGCTTATCTGAAAGCACGATGGCGCGCTCGATGGCGTTCTCCAGCTGGCGCACGTTACCGGGCCAGGGCAGCGCCATGAGGAGCGGGTCCACACTGGGATGCAGGGCCTTGGGGTAGAGGCCATGTTCGCGGGCCTTGCGGTTGAGAAAATGCTGGGCCAGGAAGGGGACCTCCTCGGACCGCACCCGCAGGGGCGGCAGCGTGATGGGCACAACCTCCAGCCGGTAGAACAGGTCCTCCCGGAAGCTGCCATCCACCACTTTCTTCCAGAGGTCCACATTGGAGGCGGCCACCACGCGCACATCCACCTTCACCGCCACGCCGCCACCCAGGGGCTGCACCTCCCGCTCCTGCAACACCCGCAGCAGGCGGACCTGGGCGCCGAGAGGCATGGTGCCCACTTCATCCAGGAAAATGGTGCCGCCGTGGGCTTCGCGGAACTTGCCGGGGGTGTCCTTGCGCGCATCTGTGAAGGCGCCCTTGGTGTAACCGAAGAGTTCCGATTCCAGAAGATTCTCGGGGATGGCCCCGCAGTGCACAGCCACGAAGGGCTCGCCAGGGCCAGCACTCATGCGGTGGATAGCGCGGGCAATGACCTCTTTGCCGGTGCCGCTCTCTCCCAGCAGCAGCACCGTGGCGCGGGTGGCGGCGGCGCTCCGGGCTCGGGCCAGGACGCTCCGCATGGCAGCACTGGTCCCCACCAGTCCCAGGGCCAGAGCCTGGGTGGCACTCAAGGGGGGCGTCACGCTGGAGCGGGGACGAAGACCCGGCAGGGGTGGTTCAGGCCCCAGCACGCCCCAGCGGACGGACCCCAGCATCCCCCAGGCAGCAAGGGCCTCGGGCCCCATGGGTGCGGCCTCGGCCGTCAAGCCCAGCAGGATGGGCAGGGCGCCGATTTCCGACATCATCCGGCCCAGTTCTGGGGGCGGTTGGGCGGTCCCAACACTAATGACCCACAGCTCCACATCCCTTGGTGCGAGGGCCGGGGCAAGCCCCCGATCCACGGTCACATCCCAGAAAGCAGCCCAGCGATGCTCCAGACCCTCGGCATCGCTCCCGAGCGTGGACCAGTGCAGACGTGGGAGTTGAGCCATAAACACCTTGGATAAAACCAGCATAGGCGCAACAACATCTTGGTCAAGTCAAAAAAAGGACATCAGAAATAATCGATCTTGCCAAGCGGCTTAGGATGGAAGGAGCCCCACCTCCAGGAGTTCCTCATGGCCTTGCTGGAATCCACCATGATCCCCCTCGGGACCGCCTGCCCTGACTTCACCTTGCCCGGAGTTGATGGCCGGCTCTGGTCGCTGCATGACTTCCATACTCCGGCCCTGCTGGTCGTGGTCATGTGCAACCACTGTCCCTATGTGCAGGCCATCGATGACCGCCTCAACCAGCTGGCCAAGGCCTTCGCCAGACGCTGTGGTGTAGTGGCGCTCAATGCCAACGATGCGGTAACCCATCCTGAGGACAGCTTCGAGGCCATGCGGCAGCGGGCCCTGGCCCGGGGCTACGTCTTCCCCTACCTCTGGGACGAGGAACAAACCGTGGCCCGGGCGCTGGGTGCGGTCTGCACACCGGACTTTTTTCTCTACGATTCCCATCGCCGCCTGGTGTACCGGGGCCGCCTGGATAACAACTGGAAGGACGCGGGTCGCGTCACTCGCCAGGATCTGAAGGAGGCCATCGATGGCCTGCTGACAGGGGGCGAGCCGCAGGAGATCCAGCAGCCCAGCATGGGGTGCAGCATCAAGTGGAAGTAAGGCAGCGCCCTGAAACTCGCTTCGCTGGCGGTATGATCAGAGGTTCTGCTGGAGCCGCCATGCGACCTGCCGCCCTTGCCCTCTGCCTCGCAGCGTTGCCCCTTTGCGCCCAGTGGGATGTCCGTTTGGAACTGCCGCGGCCCACGGGCCAAAGCCTGCCCCAGACACTGCTTAACGGCACCGGGCAGTTGGCTTCTGGCGAGCTAAGCACGGGGAAGGGCTATATTGCTTCCGTGAATCGCCACCTCTTCCAGTTCGGCCCCCTCCTCAAGCTGGAATACGGATTCGAATACTCGCAATTGAAGGCTGCTGGCAGCCTTGCCTTGGGGACATCAACCAAGGGCACGGCGCTCCGCCAGCAGGGCGTGGGCGTGGGCCTCAATGCGCAGGTGTGGGTGCCGTTCCTCGGGATCGCCGGCGAGTTTGGACTCATCCAGCGCTTCCAGCGCTACACCTTCGATACCAGCGGCGCAGGCAACACCAAGGACCTCAGCCGCACCTGGCTGCGGGTGGGCACCCGCTGGCGCCTGCCCTCCATGGGGGTGGACCCCTATCTGGTGGCCAGCTACCAACAGCCCGTCACCAAAGAACACCCCGTGAAGGTCAGCAGCGTCGCTGATCTGGCCACCTATTTCGCCGCCCAGGGCAGTGGCCAGGAGTTCGAACGCATGTGGACCTTCGGCGTCGGGATCGGGTTCTGATGCCGCGACGCTTCGTCCCCGGCCTCTTCCTGATTCCATCTCTGCTGGCAGCACCCCCACCCAAGACCCGCCCCAAGCTGGTGGTCCTGGTGTCGGTGGATCAGCTTTCCGCCGAACTGATGCAAAGCTTCGGCCCAGAGCTCACGGGCGGGCTGGGGCGGCTGCGAACAGAGGGGGTGTCCTTCACGCAGGCCTACCACGACCACGGCTTCACCGAAACAGGGCCAGGCCACTCCGTGCTTCTCTCTGGACGCTTCCCGAAGAACACCGGCATCGTCGAAAACCGGTGGTTGGACCGGGCCACTGGCAAATCCGTCTACTGCGTGGAGGACCCCGCCGCCAAAACCCTCCACAAACCCAATCAGCCGGGCTCCTCCAACGCCCAGTTCCTGGGGGAAGCCTTGGGCGACTGGCTCCAGGCCCAGGTCCCCGGCAGCCGCATGTTCGCGATTTCCGGGAAGGACCGGGCCGCGGTTCTCATGGCCGGCCGCAAACCCACAGGCGTCTTCTGGTTCACTGGCCCAGCTGGTTTCACCAGTTCCACAGCCTATGCTGATCGCCTTCCGGTATGGCTGCTTGGCTATGATCGCGTCCTGGCTGATCGCATCGCCTCTGACAGCTGGCTCTGGAGCAAGGACCCGGCTACTCCCGAGGGTCGGGTGGCCTCCTGGACCTTTGGAACCCAAACCATCCGCAACGGGGCCCTGCCGCGGCTCATCCAGGGCGCCGGCATGCCCCTCGATAAGCAATTCGAGGCGCGCTTCCGCCGATCACCTTTCCTCGATGCGGTGACCCTGGAAGCTGCCGAAGCGCTCTTGAGCGGAGAGAAGCTGGGCCGTGGCCCCGGCACGGATCTTCTGGCCATCAGCTTCTCCGCCACGGACTACATCGGCCATGCCTATGGGATGCTGGGCACGGAGATGCGCGATCACCTCCACCGACTGGACCGCTCCCTGGGCCGCCTGCTCGATCGCCTGCAGCGCCAGCACCCCGGCGCCTGGGTGGTGCTGACCGCCGACCACGGGAGCCTCGACATCCCCGAGGTGCTTGCCGAACAAGGTTTCCCTGCTCGCCGCCTGCTCCCCGAGCCCTTCATGACTGCCCTCCAGGCCAACCTTCGCCAGGCCTTCAAGACTAATCGGGACCTGATTAGGCCCACTCCGGAACCGAACTCCCTCTACCTGGATGAGTCTGCTGTGCTGGCGGCCAAGCTCGATCGTCGGGAGGTTCTGCGCCAGGCCCAGGCCTGGCTGCGAACCCAGCCTGAGGTGGCCGATGCCTTCACGGCCGAGGAATTGCTGGCCACCGATCCGGCCGTCAGTGGCCACCCACGGGACACCGCCCTCCGCGTGCTCCTTCGCCGCAGCTTCCACCCTGACCGCAGTGGCGATCTCCTTGTGGCCGTCAAGCCCTTTGTGGTCTTCGGCACCCCGCCCTCCGAATACCCCGCCGGCCATGGGTCACCGAATGCCTACGACCGTCGCGTGCCTCTGGTTTTCTGGGGTCCCTGGAAGGGTGGTGAGCGCCGTGACCCCGTGCGCATCGTCGATCTAGCCCCCACCCTGGCCCGCGAACTCGGCATCAAGCCCGGGGCCGTGGATGGCCAAGCCCTGGACCTGGGCAAGCGGACCGCTGGCAGGTAATCAGGGCGCCCAGTCCTCACTTCACCACGGGCAATTCAACGAAGCTGGCCAGGCCTGGCGCGTGATAGATGCGCTGGGTGGCGGAGCGGTATGTTTCGGGCTTAGCAAAGAAGATGCTGGGCACGAAGGTCTGGGGATTGCGCTCATAGAGGGGGAACCAGGTGGACTGGACCTGGATCATCACCCGGTGGCCCGGTAAGAACACGTGGTTGGCAGTGGGCAGGGTAAAGCGGTAGGCCAGAGGCGCATCGGCCTGGATGGGCTGCGGCCTCTCCAGGCTCTCCCGGTAACGGCCCCGGAAGATATCAGCCGACACCATCAACTGAAAGCCGCCCATCCCGGGTTGATTGGCCACTTCATCGGGATACACATCGATGACCTTCACCACCCAGTCGGCGTCGGTGCCGCTGGTGGCGGCCACCAAGTTGGCCACGGGTTCACCGCTGATGCGCAGCGGCGCCGAGAGGGGTTCGGAAACGAAGGCCAGGACATCGGTCCGACCCGAGGCCTCCCGCTGGTCATCGGTGAGCCACTGGGGCCAGGTCAGGCCCTTGTCGTAGCCCACGGGCTGGATGGGGCGGGCGCGGAAAGGCACTGGCTTGGCGGGGTTCGAAACATAGCTTTCGAAGGGTGCCTCCCCAGCCTTCGGGGCCGCGGTGGTGACCTTCAGGCCCGCACCGAGGTAGAACAGTGTGGCGGGCACCGGCGTTCCCGCCCCTGCCCCAGGCCAGGCCGAAAGCCTGCGCCAGGAGTTGGTGCCCGTTTCGAAGGCGTTCACAGTGGCCAGATCGGCCTTGGGCCCGTTCCCTCGCAGGTGCTGCTCCAGGAACGGTTTCAGGATGTCCCGACGGAACTGCAGGCCCGTGTCCTGGCTGAACCGGAGCGGCCCCAGGCTGCTGCCATCACCGATCTGACCGCCGTGATTCCATGGCCCCATGGCCAGGTAGAGCAGGTTGCCGACAGTATCCTTGGGCTTGAGGGCCTTCCACAAGGCAATGGCCCCGTAGATATCCTCCGCATCGTAGAGGCTGTGGACGAGCATCGTGGGTACCTTTAGAGGCTGGGCCGCCAGCACACGGTCCATGGCCTGCTGCTGCCAGAAGCTGTCGTAGGTCGGGTGGTCGAGGATCTTGCGCCAGAAGCCCAGCTGTTCCAGTCCCCGCCGTCGAGCCAGCTCGCCCGTGGAGCCTGCAGCAAGGAACATGTCGTAGTCGTCAAAGTGGCTGGTCCACCACTTCACGTCGCCGGTCCGGGTGGCCTGCTGGTCATGGATATAGGAAAGATTCTGGGCGCGAAAGGCGCCGTTGTGGAACCAGTCATCCCCCCTCCAGCCATCCACCATGGGATTCATGGGCACGGCCACCTTCAGGGCTGGATGGGGATTCACCAGGGCCATGAGGGGCAGGAAGCCATCGTAGGAAATGCCCAGGATGCCCACTCGGCCATTGCTTTCGGGCAGGTGCTGCACCAGCCACTCGATGGTGTCCCAGGTATCCGTACTGTGATCCACCGTGGTCGGATTGAGGGGCCCACGCAAGGGGCGGGTCATCACGTAATCCCCTTCCGAGCCGTACTTCCCCCGGATGTCCTGCACCACCCGGATGTAGCCCCCCTCGATGATGACGTCGGTAACATTGTCGTAGCCCTGCAGGACGGGCCCCAGGTGCGCACTGGCCGCATGTCCCGTCAGCTCCGCGGCGTTATACGGCGTGCGGGTGAGGAGAATGGGCGCTTCCTTGGCGCCCTTGGGCACGAGGATGAAGGTCCGCAGCTTCACGCCATCGCGCATGGGAATCATTTCCTCGCGGCGGGTATGGTCCCACTGGTCCGTGGCGACCTTGAACTCGGCGGGGGTCTCGCTCAGCAACGAGGGGGACTGGGCCCAAAGACCAGAGGACACCACCAGGACCAGGGCCTGGAAGGCTCGACAACATTGGATCAGCATGGGACTCCTTCTGGGCATACGAGCCGACGTCCAAGGGTTTTACAGGGAAGGATGCTATCAAAGCACGAAGGATCGGGGCTGTCCCCAAGGAACTCAACCCTTCAACAGTCGCTCTTCGGTCAGCCGCAGCAGGTGCTCGGTGGCCAGCACGCCATCCTGATGATGCATGCGTTGGAAATGCCCTTTGAGGTGGCGCAGGGTGCGCGGCACCGCGGCAGCCACCTGTGCCTTGCGGAGATGGACCAGCTGGTGGCCGAAGGCGCCCAGGGCCCTGAAGTTCCGCTGCAGGGCGCTGAGGTTCAGCTCCTCCAACAGGGCTTCGTGATTCCAGCCAAGCTCGTGCTGAAGGGGCGCAATGAGGGCGCGCCGGGCCTCCTTCGACCATTCCCAGTAGGCGTCGTACAGCAGACTGGCCAGATCGTAGGTGGCGGCCCCCCGACGGGCCTCCTGGAAATCGATAACCACCAGTCGGTCGCCGTGGACCATGAGATTGCGAACCTGAAACTCGCGATGAGCAAAGAACTGCGCCCGAGTTTCCAGGCTGCCATGGACTTCTTCCATCATGCGGTCCAGCCAGCGGGGAGGATCCTTCTGCAGGAAGTCCTGAAAGAAGTGGGTCCGACACTGCTCCCACTCCGTGCTGAACACGGCCTGATCGAAGGCGCGCTGCATGAAGAAGGCGTGTCCCGGCGCGCCCAGGGAGAGGGGTCCCGCCAGGGTGGCCAACAGGTAGCCAGCCTGAGTGGCCCAGGCCACCTCCTCTTCGGGATGGGCCATCAGGCGGTGTTCCAGCAAGGTATCGCCGAGATCCTCCAACAGGAGACAGCGGTCCTCGTCAGCGCACTGCAGGATGGTCGGCACCCGCAGCAGGGGATCCAGGTAGGCCTGAAGGGCTCGGAACTCAAAGTAGTTTTTCTGGCTGTGCTCCGGTTCATCCAGGGGGTGCAGGGCGACCACCGCCGTACCCAGCTGTGGATGGTTCACCCGGAAATACTGCCGGAGCCGCTCGCTCCCAGGCAGGGGTCGGGGATCCGAAAGATCCCAGCGCTCAAGCGCACCTTGAAGACGAGGGTCCATGTCCCCAGAATAACCGCCCTGGCCATCCGCCCCAGGGTCTTGGCGCGGGCAGGTGGGACGCCTCAGGCCTCCCCGGAGTTCTCGAGTTCCGGTTGCAGGGGCTTGAGCAGAAACTGCCCCGGGGCAAGCCCCCGCATGGACAGGACGCGGATACGCCAGCCCTGCAGACGCAACTCATCACCGGGACGCAGCACCCGCCCGAGGCGCTCCTGAAAGAAGCCCCCGAGGCTGACGGAATCCGCTTCGGTTTCCAGGGTCAGACTCAAGTGGTCCACCAGCTGTTCCAGCAGGACATCGCCCTGGGCCAACCAGCCCCCCCCCCGGGTTCGGCGTAGCTGGATGGTCTCCCGGTCGAACTCGTCCTGGATCTCGCCTACCAGTTCCTCAAGGACATCTTCCATCGTCACCAACCCATCCACGCCACCATGTTCGTTCACCACCAGGGCAATATGCTGTTTGCGCTGCTGGAACTCCAGTAGCAGGCCCTGAATGAGCTTCATCTCAGGCACGAAGAAGGCGGGACGGGCCAGTGCGCGCAGATCCACGACCCCATCCCGGTCATGCATGGCCCAGAGCAGTTCCTTGAGGTGGATCACGCCCACCACCCGATCAAGATCTCCCTCCACCAGAGGAATCCGGGTGTGGGGGGTGGTGCGGGCCAGGCCAAGGTTGGCCTCGAGGCTGCGGGTGAGGTCGAAGCACACCACCTGGGCGCGGGGTACCGCGATCTCCTTCACGGTCCTGCGGCTGAAGTCGAACAGGTTCTCGATGAGTTCCTTCCGATCCAGTTCGAGATGCCCCTCTGCCTGGCTGCGTTCAAGCATGCGGCGGAACTCCGCCTCACTGGGCAACAGCGCCTCCGCCTCCAGCTCGGGATGGACCCCGAACAGCCGCAGCACCAATCGGCTCAGCTGAGTGAGTCCCCAGGTCAGTGGGCGCACCAGCCGCGACCAGGCCAACAGTGGGGTGGCGGTGTTCAGGGCCCAGGGCAGTGCTGAACGAATGGCCAAGCTCCGGGGCACCAACTCAGCCAGCACCACATGCAGGGTGGTCATGACCAGCAGCGCCACCCCCGAGCTGAGGGGAGCGATCAGCGCGGGCCAGGGAAGGGCGCCGAAGAGCCTCCGAAACCCGGGGCTGAACAGGTCCTCACCCACGGCCCCCAGCGCCAGGGCGCAGAGCACGATGCCCGCCTGGATGGCGGATAGGTGGTGAGACAGTTGGCGGTGTACTTCCAGGGCCCGGTGGGCGCGGGGATCTGTTTCCACCAGCGCTTCGAGCTGGGTCTCCCGCACCCGCACAGCCGCAAATTCTGCCAGAACAAAGAAGGCGCTGATCAAGATGAGGGCGGCGCAGATGATGGCCGCGGCGGGCGTCATGGGGAGCTAGCTCCTCGCGAGGTCGGCGGCGCGTCGGAGCTGGTCCTGGATCTCCTGAAGCAGTCTGTCGAGATTCTGCAGCCGCTCCTGCTGCTCGGAGAGTTGGGTTTGGCCGGCCTGCTTCTCCCGCTCCAGGGCACCTTGGGCCGCCTCCTTTTCCGCCAACAACTGGTGCAGCCCGAGCATCTCGGCATCCTTCAGGTCGAGGGCATTCATCAGTTCGATCTGTTCCCCATCGTGCTGAACCCTGACATCCAGAAGCTCCTGGTTCATCGCGGCCACCTGATCAGTCAGCACGACGACCTCCGCCCGGTACTGCTGGGCCTGCTGCTCCTTTTCAAGCAGCTGCTGATCCCGTTCCTGCACCTGGAGCTGACTCGCCTCCCGTTCCGCTTCCCGCTCCCGTAGCTGAATTCCTAATTCCGCCAAATCCCGGCCCTGGCCGCGCATGGTGGCCTCGAGCCCCGCGAGCTCAAGCTGGCTGGCGTGGACCCTCTCCTTCTGCCCCGCCACCTCCTGCAGGGTCGCCTGGTGCAGCGCTTCCAGGCTGGCGTGCTGGGTCACCAGCGCCTCGAGGGTTTGATTAAGTTGATCCTGGGCCAGCCGGCCCGCCTCGCGTTCCTCCTGGGTAGCAGCCAAGGCCCGCTCCTGGGCTACTAGGAGCGTGTCCAGTTCCTCCTGCTTGGCGGCAAGCACCTGCTCCCTTGCCACGAGGATCGCGTCCAGTTCCTCCTGCTTCTCTGCCAGTGCC
>SESE01000080.1_pt1 | contig 40950 bp, 33 predicted proteins | sample 3171371 | NCBI WGS metagenome assembly SESE01 (sample SAMN06051881, study PRJNA518727) | freshwater metagenome | biome: subpolar coniferous forest; feature: holomictic lake; material: water; isolation source: holomictic Lake 442, 13 m depth | place: Canada: near Kenora, Ontario | collected... | reverse complement strand
TCCGCAGAGCGACAAAGAACACATCAACGGTGACATAAAGCGGGTTTTCGGTCATCTCATCCGGGAATGGGTACTCTATATGCAGCATCTCAGGGAGGATTACCCCTATCTTTTTTCTCTGGCGGTTCGTCTCAATCCCATGATCGACTCACCGGATCCGTTGGTGTATCAGGAGTGAGCACTGAGCGTCGTTGATGACGCTGGTTAGGTTCATCATCAGAATGTATATTCCGGTAATGAAAACCTGGAAGAACTATGAGACTTACAAAGATACATGCTGGCCCGGTGCTCGACTTCTTCACCCCGGACTTCACGACGCAGCTTGAGTTGCCGCTTGCCGGTACCGCAATCGCTGCTGGTTTCCCCTCTCCGGCTGAAGAGTATCTGGATCTTGCCCTTGACCTGAACAAGGAGCTGGTCAAGCATCCGGCGGCCACCTTTTATGCCAGGGTAAAAGGCGACTCCATGGTTGATGCGGGCATTCAGGATGGTGACTTGCTGGTGATCGACAAGGCCCTTGAGCCGAAAGAGGGCAGCATTGCGGTCTGTTTTATTGACGGCGAGTTTACGGTGAAGCGTCTGGCTGTGCGGGAAGAGGGTGTCTACCTCATGCCTGCCAATGCAGAATTCAAGCCGATCAAAATCACTGAAGAAAATGAGTTTCTGGTGTGGGGGCTGGTCGCTTATGTGATTCATAAACCGAGATAACCACGGCAGGAGATCCCACACCATGTTTGCCCTTGTTGACTGCAATAACTTCTATGCCTCATGTGAACGGGTCTTCAACCCCGCTCTGCGCTTGCGCCCGGTCGTTGTGCTGTCGAACAACGATGGCTGCATCATCGCCCGCTCTGAGGAGGCCAAAGCGCTCGGGATACAGATGGGCATGCCGGAATTCAAGTGCCGCCCGCTGCTGAAAAAGCATGAGGTCGCGGTCTTCTCCACGAACTTTGCCCTGTATGGCGATATGTCGGTGCGGGTGATGATGACGCTTGCCGCCCTTGTTCCCGAGATTGAAGTCTATTCCATTGATGAGGCGTTTCTCGATATGACGAGCTTCGCGCGGTTCGACCTGACGGAGTATGCCCGGCTGATTCGCTGGACGGTGCGGCAGCATACCGGCATTCCGGTCTGCGTCGGCATGGCGTCCACAAAAACGCTTGCCAAGATTGCCAACCGGCTGGCAAAAAAGAATCCGCACTATCAGGGTGTCTGCGTGCTCAGGAGCGATGCTGAAATCCAGGCGGCGCTTGAGCGCACCAAAGTTGAAGATATCTGGGGCATCGGGCGGCAGTGGAGCAAGCTGTTGCAGGCAAGGAGGATTGAGAGCGCCGCTGACCTGGCGGTGGCGCCTGCTGCATGGGTTCGCAAGCACCTGCATATTGTCGGCGCCAGGATTCAGGCTGAGCTGAACGGCAAATCCTGCCTGCCGATGGAGCTGGTGAGGCCCGCAAAGCAAAGCGTCTGCACCTCACGCTCATTTGGCCGCAACGTTACCTTGCAGGAGGAGCTGCAGCAGGCCGTGGCGACATTTGCGGGCAAATGCGCGGTGAAACTCCGAAAAGAAAATTCACTGGCCTCGCTGATTACCGTTTTTATCGCTACCAGCCCCTTCAATGATTCGTCTGAACGGTACTGGGGTACCCGAACGGCTTCCCTGCCCTGTCCCACGAATGATTCTATTGCGATGCTGAAGGCTGCGCAAACGATGCTTGACGCTCTCTTTCTTGCCGGTATGAGCTACAAGAAGGCCGGAGTTATTGTGAGCGGGATCGTGCCGAAAACAACATACAGTACAACACTTTCGCTTTTCGCGGAGGAAGAGCCTGCTTCAAATGAGCAGGCGAGCAAGATCATGCAGGTGATGGACGCGATTAATCAGCGCTATGGGAGCGGTGCCGTACGACTGGCGGCAGAGAACTCGGAGAGCTGGAAGCCCCATCAGGAGCGGCTTTCGGCCCGATACACGACTCGATGGGATGATATTATTGAGGTGGACTTAAAATAGCGCCAGCAACCGCTTCAATTCCCGCCCATCCCCACCATTTCAAAAGCAAATTCATACTCCTTCTCAAACGGGATCTGGAGTTGCTGCAGGTACTCAGGGAATGCCTTTGCCCAGCTCACGTAAGAGTAGGCCAGTACCTGATAACCGGTGAAGGTTTTGCCTGCTATAAGCGGGACGGTGTAGCCTTCTGCATCAGGGGTTATCCCATCCCCGCACATCAAGCCAATTTGGATCGCTATCTCATTGATCCGTGAGTCGTTCTGGTTTTTGAAATATTGAAGCGCTTCGACCATGAAACGGGTTACGGCCATGTTGATATCTTTCCCCTGATGCGCCTCGGGGAAGCTCCGCATCTTCTTGTCTGCTGGTTGGATGGCGAAATAGTTCTGCAGGCCTAACTGCTTTGCCCAACTCTGAAGCAGCTCATATTCATCACCTGGAGTGTGGTTGGCCCGGCACTCTTCATATTCACGGTAGAACTTTTCTGCCTGCTCCCTTTCGGACGTGGTGGGCCTGTGTTCCTCTATAAGGTTCACCCCGTAACGCTTGAGAAGGTGAAAAGCATTGACCAAATGTAACGTCTTTGATTTCGATAGAATTGTTGGCGGCGCAATGGTCAGTATCTGTTCATCGGTAGTGGCGTGAATTCCCTCCTGCACAAGGCCAAGAAGCGAAAGGAACTGATACGGCATGAGATCTGGATAGTTCTGAAAAAGATAATCCTCGATAGAGAGATCAATCGGCGTGTTGTACATCTGCCCGCTCAACCCCTCAAAAAGAGTGGAGTCAATGACAAACAGCTTGTTTTTTCCTGCCTGACGCGCTTGAACCGCAAAAAGCAGGTGTGTAAGCTCATGCATGATAAGATGATACACCGATGGAAACTCTGAATTGTATTTGACGAGGTGGTAAGTCCGGTCGTGGTTTTCGGCCAATTCAATTATTACCGCAGTCTTTAGCTCAGCATCCTCTTCGATAATAATTTTCTTGCCGCACTCCTCTTCCAGCGTAGAGGCAAACGCATTGACAATATCGCCACCGACTTCTTCATCAATAATCTCATTGGCCGACTTCATGGCAGTTTTCAGCGATTGCTGATAAAGCAGATCTTTCGCCGGATTTTTGAAAAGCGCAACAATAGCCATCTCAAAAGCTTCCTTGAAATTATGTTCAGCTTCTGCAAGCAAGGCAAAGGCGTAATAGGTATTTGGATAAGCGGGATTGAGCTCAAAAGCTTTATCAAGGTGTTGCCGTGCCGCATCCGGGTTCCCGTTCTGGATAAGGTTGATGGCAATAAGAGTTATTTCGTTTATCGGCTGGATGATGTGCATTGGGAATCAGTGGTTTAGAAATCAGGGCGGCTGCTTTCAACAAAGCCAGTATAGTCGCGTAAGATACTCAACCAGCTACACCGGCACAATTTTTCGCCGTACTGATTTTGAACACCAGACAGAGAGTTTAAACATGAGATTATTTTCGAGCGAGTGGTTAAGTTCCAATCCGGAAATGGGGTGCGGTGATCTATCAGCTTTTCATTAGGTTTCAGGAAAAAGTTTAGCAATAACTAACAACCGCTTACATGCTGTTCTGAACTCTTCGAATGGCGCACAGGTTGCCGAGCAAGCGACTCGTCAGCCAGTCGATGGTACCCGGAAAAAATGGAAAATAACAGGGAGCGAATTCTATGGCCGTTTGCATCAACAATCATCTGAGTCGTTACGGCGGTTTGGCCGTCGGACATGAAGAGGAACAAAAACGATACTTTGAGCAGAAAAGGCTGTATGCGCTACAAATTGAAACCACAGATGCCTGTCATCAGGGCTGCATCTACTGCTATGCCGGTTCCACACCCCGGGAGAATCACGGACTCACCTCAAATGAAATCCGCAGCGTGCTGGAGGATGCGGCTGCTCTGGAAATTCGGGCCATCGACTGGTTGGGAGGCGATCCGCTCGCCCGACCTGACTGGTGTGAGTTGATGCAGTATTCCCGGTCGCTGGGCATGATCAACAATGTCTGGACCAGTGGGCTGCCCTTGAAGAACAAAGAAATTGCTGCCCAGGTTTATGAAGTGACGGAGGGCGGCTTTGTCTCGGTTCATGTCGATTCCATCACTCCGGAAGTCTATGCCAAACTCCATCAAGGGGGCAATCATCACTCCATCGATGCCATTGATGCAATTGTTCAAGGGGTGACGAATATGCTCGATCTGGGCAAGCCCGCCGAAAAAATGATCAATTGCATCACCTACACCGCCCGGCAAGGCCCGGAAGACGCCATCAAAACGATGCGCTGGTGGTTTGAAGAGAAAGGACTCCGCACCTGCCTGACCATGTTCAATCCCGCAGGAATGGGTGCCGAGTGGAGAGCCTTTGAGCCCGATCTTGCTGAAGTGCAGCAAGTCTATACGGAGCGCGACCGTATCAATTACGGTGGTGACAACATCTCCATCGGCGCTATGGATACCGATAAATACTACTGCGGAACGATGGCAACGGTGACCTTCACGGGCGACGTAACCCCTTGCTCGGTCATCCGCGAAGGCGTCGGCAATATCCGCTCAACTCCATTCCGGGAAATCATCGCCAACCATAGCAACACCCTCGTCCACGGAGATCTGCACGATGTCTGTAACCTGCCCGCCCCATGTAACACCTGCGCCAACAATCCGCATTGCTGGGGATGCCGTGCCAGTGCCTGGCATTACAATGGTGATGCGGACGGGCTGGATACAAAATGCTGGTTGATTCAGGAAAAGCAGCAGGAAGAGTAACCTGTACTACCATCAACGACCCGCCAAGATTAGAAATTCCGTCAACAAGCACAGCTTCGGGGAGTATATCCCCAAGCGACTCAACAAGGAGATATTCAAATGAGTGGAAACAGACTTGATGTCACGATTGAAAACGTCAATGAAGTCTACGATGGCCCAGGCGGTATCCTTTGGGAGATGCTTATGGGCGAAGAAATTCATGTCGGCGGTGAACAAGAGACCAACATTCTGGCGCAAAAAGCCGGAGTCAATGCGGAGAGTCACATCCTCGATGTGTGCAGTGCGCTTGGTGGTCCGGCTCGTCATTTAGCTCAAACCTGGGGCTGCCGCGTCACTGGCCTGGATGCCACTCAACGGATGCACATAGAAGCCATCAGCCGCACAAAACAGGCCGAACTGGACGACAAGGTCGAATACAAACTGGGAAACGCTCTGGACATGCCCTTCCGGGCAAATTCGTTCGATGTGGTCTGGGGACAGGATGCCTGGTGCTACATCACCGATAAAAAACGGCTCATCGAAGAGTGTGCCCGTGTCCTGAAACCGGGCGGCATCCTTGCGTTTACCGACTGGCTGGAGACAGGCTCAATGAGCAACGATGAATGGCAAGCTCTCTGTACGTTTATGGTTTTTCCCTCTATGGAGACACTGGATGGTTATGCGACACTGGTCGAAACTGCCGGGCTGACGGTGATCGAGAAAGAAGACCTCTCTCCTGATTTTGCGAGACATATTCAACTTTACCTTTACAACGTGCAGAACGAGTTTCGTCAAGGGATTTTGGACAACTACGGCCATGAAATGTATGACGAAGTAGTACGCGGTATTACCCTGTGGCGCGACGCATCAGCGGCTGGCAAGGTGGGCAGAGGCCGGATAATTGCTCGCAAAGCACTGAGGTCTTGGACATAAAAGGAGCTTCTTACGAAGGGAACCCTATTGTGAGTCTGACAATGAATTGAAGCCTGACACAACATCAAACAACTCAGCATCAATTCCTGACTGACGTCGGTTATTATAAAGCCTTGCAAGATCTTCGAGTATGTCATCAATATTTTTTTCTGCTCTTTGCATAGCAGACAATCTACTTGCATTTTCGCTGGCTAATGATTCCGCGCATGCCCTGAAAAGTGACACAAAAAGATATTCTCTGACGAGAGCCCATCGAACAGTATCCGAACCGCTCAGCATTTCTGGAATAGCCTTTGTAGGCCAGACCGTACGGCGGATCTCCTGCTCCCAGGTTATATCAAGTGGAAGTAACCGTTTTGAAAGGGAGTGATAGATCTCCCCGCTTTCAGGGCTGTTATAGAAAAGGTAAAGCTGGATCATTGCTTCTTTTTTACGAAGTTTTTCAACAGCCGCCAACAGGTCACCCACAAGAGGCGCAATGGCATTGACGGAACCTGCTACCGCAAAAAGTTCTTCCGGTTTATGGCCTGTATCTGTTAATCGAGACTGAATTCTCTCGCCGACAGCAAGGATAATAGTTCTTCCTGATAACTCTTCAAGCTTATCGGTTACAACATCTGTAAGCTGATCATTAAACGAGCCGACAAGACCCTGATCTGAGCCAACCACAACAGCTATAGTTAAATGTGCTTTTTTTTCGGGATTGATGATGTGTGAATACTGGCCATCCATACCCCGCAGGCAGGCTGACAGACCAAGTTCAACGGCACGATAATAAACAATCAGAGATCTTACGGCCTCCTCATATTGTCTGATATTCGAGGCTGCCAACGTTTTCATGGTTCGAACAACTGAGCCAAGAGTTCTGGCTTTTACCATTTTCTGACGAAGGGCCTCAATGGTTTCATTCATTGTGTATCCCGGAACTGTTTCATTGCCGAATCTGCAACCTGTAACAGAATGCTTCGGTCGGCGGCTGAAAGTTCTTTGTCTGCGACGACCCTCATAATCAGCTCTTCGGCAAGATCAGCGGTAACCTGTATAAGCTGCACTATGGCATCATGCACATCCTCAATGGATATGGCATCAAAATAACCTTCAGACAGAGCAAGAAGCACCATTATCTGATCAGTAGCCGAAAACAAAAAAAACTCATCCTGCTTGAAGCACTCACGAATCCTCTCACCATGATTGATGATCTTCCTGCTGGCTTCGTCCAGCCTCGTCCCGAAACGGGCAAAATTTTCCAGCTCCTCGAACTGCGCATAATCAAGTTTGAGACTGCTGATTACTGACCGGTAAACAGCAAGCTGTGCTTTGCCACCTACCCGTGAAACGGATTTAGCAATATCAACTGCGGGGAGTATTCCAAGTTCATAAAGAGTCGGTGAAAGATAGAGTTGCCCATCGGTAATTGAAATCAGATTGGTTGGGATGTATGCTGATATATTTTGCTCCTGAGTTTCTATGATCGGTAATGCCGTCAGAGAACCGCCTCCCAGTTCATCCCGCAAATGAGTCGATCTTTCAAGAAGACGGGAGTGAAGGTAAAAGATATCTCCCGGAAAAGCCTCTCTTCCCGGAGGTCTTTTCAGGAGAAGTGAAAGCTCTCGATATGCTCGGGCATGATTGGTCAAATCATCATACACAATAAGGACATCATCTCCCCGTTCCATAAAATATTCAGCTATACTTGTAGCAGCAAAAGCCGCGATATACTGAAGACCTGACGGATCATTACCTTCTGTAACCAGAACGATGGTATATTCCATAGCGCCTTTTTCACGAAGCTCAGCAACAACTTTTGCAACAGCAGAGGCTCTTTGGCCTATAGCGCAGTAGACACACAGAACATGCTTTCCGCGTTGATTGAGTATTGTCGATATGGCAACAGCACTCTTGCCCGTCTGCCGGTCTCCGAGAATCAGCTCACGTTGTCCCATCCCGACAGGAATCAAGGCATCAATAACCATTATTCCCGTCTGAAGCGGCTCAGTTACCGGAGCTCGATCCATAATATGGGGAGCCATCCGTTCAAGAGGCAAGCGCTCAGAACAGTTCAGAGGGCCGCGGCCATCGAGTGGCCTGCCAAGAGGATCGAGAACACGGCCTATCAGAGCGTCGCCAACCGGCACATCCATTACCCGTCCGGTTCTTTCAGCCTTGTCGCCTGCCTGGAGTTTTGAGTAATCTCCCAGGAGTACGACTCCAATTTCATCAGGATCGATGTTAAACGCTATTCCATAAACATCTTCGGGTAATTTAACCAGCTCATCAAATTCAACTCCTGGAAGGCCGCTGATCTTGGCAATTCCGTTCAAAACTGTAGTAATTACACCAGATTCAACTGGTTTCAAACCGGCTGAATACAATTGCCTTGATTTCTCGATAGTGCTCAGCGCTTTATCGAGAGAGGTTTTGAGCAGGTTGTTTATCATGAACATTTTCTTTCTTGTCCCTCTCAAGGGAAACTTCTGCTGTTCGTTGAAGGGCATCCAGATATGCCTGGATATTCCATGAGATGCTGTGACCATTCATGCTCAATTCGAGCCCGCTGATCAGGTTGGCATCGGTTTCAAACGATATATTGGCATCAATGGAAAAAACATCCATAACAGTTTTATTCACGCTGTCGCATTGTTCCGGCGTCAGACCGAAGACACTTCGGATAATCGGAGGATGATTGCTTTGACGAAACAATCCTGTCATTACCGCAATATCAGCCTTTTCGGTTTTCCGCAGACGTTCACAGAATACCTTTACCATACAATCCTCAAGAGTAACATCGGCAAGTTCTTCCAAAACTTTTTTCGCAAGAGAGAATACTTCGGTACTGATACGGCTAATAATTTCTTGCTGGAGATTTTTCTGTTCATTCTGTAACGATTCCTCAAGTCTGGCACGCAGGTTTTCGTATTCTTTTCGGGCACCAATAAGCAGTTCGGCTTTCTTGTCATCAGCTTCTTTTGTGGCCTGCTGCATAATGAGCATCCGCTGTTTTTCGAGTTCCTCATTCTTTTGCTTCCATTCCGACAAGCTCTGTTTCGCTTCATTCTCAACCACAGTTGCTTGTTGCAGTTCATAAGCGATTTTTTTCTCACGCGCATCAAGGGCCGTCACTATCGGATGATAGAGAAAACGTTTCAGCAACCAGGCAAGAATCAAAAAATTAACGAGCTGTGCAATCAAGGTAAACCAGTCGATCAGCATGGTTCAGTGTCCTCCAGCATGAGCGATCACATAATTCCAGAAAGGGTTGGCAAAAATCAGAATCATCGAAATCACCAAACAGTATATAGCCACTGATTCAATCATCGCAAGCCCGACAAACAAAGTCCTGGTTATCGTTGCGGAGGCATCAGGCTGCTGGGCCAGCGATGTTAATGCCGAAGCAACGGCCTTGCCTTCACCCAGTGCAGGAGCTATACAGCCGATGCCCGTAGTGAGCCCGGCGGTAATAATAGATGCTACAGCAATAATGCTCAAAATGTCCATAGGGTCTCCCGTTTGATGTTAAACAGTTTCTTCATCGCGTGTCCTCGTCGCAGCGGCTATATAGACCGTAGCCAGAATGCTGAATATATAAGCCTGAACCATGCCGGTCAAAAGTCCCAGAATGCTCATAAGAACTGGAAAAACAAGCGGAGCAATGGTCAGGAAGATAGCAAGAATCATAGCGCCGCTCATCATATTGCCGAATAAACGGACAGCAAGGGCCAGAGTTCTGGAGAATTCGCTGATAATATTGAAGGGAAGCATGATAACCGTTGGTTTAAGGTAGGATTGCAAGTAATTGCCCAGACCCCGTTCACTAATGCCAAAGAGCGGCACAGCAATAAAGACAGAGAGAGCAAGAGCAGCCGTCGTAGAAAGTGAACCCGTTGGAGGTTCATACCCAGGGATGACAGTAAACAGGTTTGCCATTGCAATAAAAAGAAAAAGTGTCGCAAGGTAAGGAAGATATCTTGCGGGCTTCGGTAGTCCAACCTCTTCAAATTGCTGAAGAAAAAAGGTTACCAGAATTTCAAGAAAACTCTGCCATCTTGAGATATGGACGGCGTCCGACAGTTTTCTGGTCATAAACGCGGAACCTCCCACGAGAACCAGCATCAAAACCCATGTTGTAAGAATTGTCAGATTAAGCTTGACAAAACCATAGTGCCAGACAACAACATCATCACTGGTCAGATGCATGATTTCGGCTCCTCTTGACGCCTCTCTTTTGTAAACATGACAACAAAAATACGGGCTGCGATAAATCCGCCAGAACATAAGAGCAGGCGTTTCAGGCTCGTACCTGCAATCACATAAAACCCTGACAGGGTTATGGATGTTCTTGATACCATACTGATCAAAAACCAAACCCAGGGCCTTTTCGAGACCAGGCTTTTTACTACCGTCAGCCATAGCCCTCCAAAAAACAATACACCAAGAAAAAAGCCACCGGCTATCGCTTCGCCCATTTCAATGATCTCACTCATCTGATCGATCCTCATTATGCATATCCTTGTTTTCCTCCGCAACCCAGTGCCATGCGTTCAAACAGCCAATGAACAGGCCTGTAACAAGCAGCATAAGTGTCCATGAACGCTCTCCCGCATAATGATTATCGAGCCATAATCCCAGCATTATTCCAATGATCATGGGAATGATCACTGACCAGCCGACAAGACCAAACACAGCAAAACCTGACCAGATATTTCTGATGGCCCGTTTTTTTGCCTTAAGCTTGTGGTGTTCCTGAATTCCAACCTTTTTGCTTAACGGGGTACCATCTAACGAAAGTTTATTTTTCTCTTTTTCATTCATGATGAAATTCCGCATACCTGCGAATAAAGCTGCTTTCAAGTTTTGCAAGAGAGCTGCGTAGAGTGCGTTCCCGTTCATCAAGATTGAGGAAATCATGTTCTACTGCTTCCTGAAGTTGACCGAGTTCAAACCCTCCTATAGCATGACGAACAGAAATAACAACCTTGGGTCCCGTTTTAACCATCACTCCCTGATCAACAGCAATATAGGTCTCACCCTCATCCCTGGTTTCATACATCAGAATACCAGGAACAAGCGGAGCAACGCAATCAAGCCTGTTTGGCAAAAAGCCATAAAGCCCTTCAGGCGTCTCGGCAACGATTCTCGACACCAGATCCTTCCTGGCAAACACGCGAAAAGGAACAAGGATTTCAAGATACATGAATGCTGCTGTCATAATATTGTTTTCTTCACCTCATCAATATTTCCGATCATATAGAGCGCACGTTCGGGATAACTCGCAAATTCATCACGAAGAATTCGTTCACACCCGTCAAGAGTCTCGCTCAGTGGAACAAGCTTGCCTGACATACCAGTAAACTGTTCTGTAGTAAAAAAAGGTTGCGTAAAAAATCTCTCCAGCCTCCTGGCGCGGGCAACAAGTCGACGATCCTCCACAGAGAGCTGTTCCAGCCCAAGCATGGCAATAATATCCTTGAGCTCTGAATACTGTGCCAGAATTTTTCTGATATCACGCGCAAGCTGATAATGGCGTTTGCCGATAATACTGGCACTCGCCATTTTAGAGCCGGATAACAAAGGATCAATTGCAGGGAAAAAGCCCTCACCAGCCCTCTTTCTTGAAAGAACCAGTGATGCTGACAGATGGGAAAATGTATGGACAGCAGCAGGGTCTGTAAAATCATCCGCAGGAACATAAACGGCCTGAATTGAGGTGATTGCTCCACTGTCCGTGTTGGCGATACGCTCTTCAAGCTTCGACAGCTCAGTGCCCATTGTGGGCTGATAGCCCAGTCTTGATGGCATCTGACCCATCATACCGGATATTTCAGAACCTGCCTGGATAAATCGGAAAATATTATCGACAAGCAGAAGGACATCCTTGTGTTGACTATCCCTGAAATATTCCGCCATTGTTAAAGCAGCATGACCAACCCGAAAACGGCTGCCAGGGGGTTCGTTCATCTGGCCGAAAACCATCACCATATTCTTCAACACGCCAGCGGCACTCATATCCCGATACAGCTCTTCGCCTTCACGGCAACGCTCCCCGATTCCGCAGAAAATGCTTACACCGCTTCGATTGCTCACCATATTATGGATCATTTCAGTCAAAAGAACAGTTTTCCCAACTCCTGCTCCTCCAAAAAGACCAGCTTTTCCCCCTCGTTCCAGAGGAACAAGCAAATCGATAATCTTTATTCCAGTTTCAAAAATTTCGGAGTGAGTGGAGCGTCTTGCGAAAGGTGGTGGATTCTGATGTACTGACCGCCATTCCACCCCCTGAAGCGGTCCCAGTCGGTCAATTGTGTTACCAAACACATCGAACATTCTTGACAGAATCGCCTTGCCTACCGGTGCTTGCAAGGGATTTCCAGTGTCTTTTACGGTCATGCCGCGGCAAACTCCTTCGGTGCCGGTCATGGCTATTCCCCTCACATGATGAGAATCCAATTGAGTAAGCACTTCGATTTTTACTTCAAAGTCCCTCCCAGTAAGTAATATGGTATAGATGGATGGAAGAATATTGTCAAACTTGACATCAATTATTCCACCCCTGATTGAGACAATAGCCCCAGTGTTTCCGTTTGTTTCCATTTGATCCATCATCAACAGATATACATGCAAACACCAGATCCCCAAAGGATATATTTCTATTCACCGCCACCTAACAACAACAAGTTACTCCAATAAATTCACTCTGATCTCACTTTGGCTATTATTCACTCGCCCATTCCCCGAAATTGTAAAATCAGCTCAAAGGCGCATCTTGCCTATCATTTAGAATCTTGCTCCGCAACTTGATCTACACCACCTTTCCATCCTTGATAAATTCTCGAATAATGGCGTTTTCAAGCCATTTCGTATTGAGCGGTTCGTCCGGATTTGCAAGCGATTCGACGGCGCAATAATGGACGACGTTCAGTATTCCTGCACCGGAGAGTTCAAAGCGTGTGGCTATTTTTTGCCAGTCGATATCTGCATCGAACGTCATTTGATGAGGCAGCGTCTTGACCCATATTTGATGCCGCTCATCGGCCTTCGGCATTGGAAACTGGATGATCGTTTGAAATCGACGGGCAAAAGCTTCGTCGATATTGTTTCGGCGGTTGGAGGCCAGAATGACAAGGCCGTTGTAGCTTTCAATACGCTGCAACAGATAGGCAACTTCCTGATTGGCATACTTGTCGTGAGCATCATGGATCTCTGTCCGTTTGCCAAAGAGCGCATCTGCTTCATCAAAAAACAGGATCCAGTTTTTGTTCTCAGCCTTGTCGAAGAGTCTTGAAAGGTTTTTTTCGGTCTCCCCGATATATTTTGATACGACTCGCGACAAATCGATACGAAAGACCTCCTTTCCTGTCTGCTTGCCAAGGAGGCTTGCCGTCATTGTCTTGCCTGTGCCCGGAGGTCCATAGAACAAGGCGCAATAGCCGGGTTTGATTCTTTTCTTCATACCCCACTCATTCAGCAGCGTGTTGTTATGAGTAATCCAGTTTTCTATTTCGTGGATCTGCTGTAAGGTGCCTGGCGGCAGCACAAGGTCGCTCCACTCCATTGCAGTCTCGATGTGCTCGGCGGGAAACTCCATACTAAAGCGGGGGTTGCTGACGGTGCCGATCGTGAGCTGTTCAACCACCTCCGGGTTGAGAATCAAGCGGCCGCTCATTGCCGGTTCGCCTTCACGAACAGATTCCAGCCAGAGAATGTGCTCTTTGATAAACCAGTGCTCACTGCCGAGGATGCCCTGAATCTCAAGGCGCTTTTCAATATCGTTTCCTGCGAGGATGAACTGCGCTGTTTCGCCTGTCGGCAGTATTCCCCTTTGGTTTGCACCTTTGACACCGCCGAATTCAGGGAAGTCTCCGCCTTCGGGGAGATGTTTGGCGATGATTTGATTGAAGAAATCGGGCAGGATATGGGGAGCGAGTGACAACATCAGGATTGCAAATTCCTCATAGGAGGGATTGTGGCATTCCATGAAACCGGCAAGCCAGGAATTATCACTGAAGAAGCTTAATGGACTTCGATCAAGGCTTTCAATTTGTCCGAGGTAGACGCGGAGAGAACTCGATATACTATTCTTCAGCCAATCAAGAATAAGTTGCAGGTTAGCGGCATTTGAGTGCATCACTAAATAAGTCAAGAAAGTTATTGAGAGCTCATACGGGCCATATTTTCAAACATCAAAAGTGGGTAACGGATGAATCTATAGGTGAGGCCAGGATGATGAACCACCGACATTATAGATTGGAATCGGCCCTTTGCTTATTGCTCCCTTTTCTTTTTTCAATGGATTCACTGAAAGAATCTTCCACGTATGCCACGAAACCATCAGTTTGGTCGCCAAACGTCCCTCTGCGTGATTTGGTGCGGCGTTATCGCTTTTTTGGGGATAAATAACCTTGACTTGATAGAAAACAGCTTGCTTTTGGTCACCATGTACAAGAGACTTTACCTCCGACTCAGCTTCCCTTTCGTGATCTCCGTTTGCCTTATAAGTAAGTGGCGTGAGGTTTTTTATGTCGTTTCCCGGCCCTCCAAGCAAGCGATTTAACAGATGACCTTGAACGTAAAGTTTTGTGCCATCTCGTTGTTTCGGAATTTCATCCATAATAGGGGGTTTGACACTTACTCCACTTCCTTTCAAGTGCTTTGGAGTAAGGAAATTCGCAGTCATTTCGACACCTCCTAATTTTGAATCAGGCGCTGAATAATCAGGTTTTTCCGATTCTATATTTTCAGCGCCAAGCCCTTCAATCTCAACTTCTTTGGTCTGACCTTTTATCTCTTCGCTTGATGACGCAGTAAAATGAAGAGTCTCTTTACGCTCTTTTTTTGAATCTACAACAAGATTAAGCGTTGACAGGTTATATCGCTTTTTGATGGGGATCAACTTCTTGCGCACAACCTCTTCGTTAAAGTGTTTTTCAGTCAACAACTTTTCGGCGTCACTGATTGCGGCTAATTTATCACCTCGTCTCTTCTCCTCACTTCTTTCATCATCTTTATTCTTGCCGTTCAGCTTTTTCGCTCCCACCTCAATCTTGCCAGCACTTTTTTTCTTTCCACCACCGCCCGGGGTTACAATCCATTTCTCACCTTGAGCCTGGACACTGAAAGTTATCCCCTTCACTTTGCCTTTGATTGTATCCAACGCTTTATCCAGTTCAGCCTTCGAATACGGCGCCTTGTTTTTCAGCTCCTCCAAACAGCTCTTTAACGTCTTGTTGGCATCCTGGGCTGTTGCGGCATTTTTATCGGGATTGCGGGATTTTCCGCCACTCGGTGGCGCTCCTCTCTTTCCTTGTTTTACTTCAGCCTTTTTCGGTGCGGCTTTTTTCGGAGGCACGGTTGGCTTTGGCACAGAGCCATCCTCCTTGAAAGTCCCCTGCCCAGCTCCTGGCCCGCCAGTTTTTTCAGGCAAGGTTTTATCCACCATGCTTGTCATAAACTTCGATGGGTCAAACTCAGGTTTTTTCAGCTCAATTTCGGGAGCCACACCTGAGCCCAAAACATAGTCTTTGACTGTAGCACTGAGGCCGATCGGGTCGGTCAGTGGCCACTCTTTTGAAAACAACGGCCACGTCCATTTTTCATCGGGAGCCGGTGACCACCATGGACTATCCAGTTCAATAAAAAAGTCGCCACCCAACCCAAGCATTGGTTGTGCGATCATCTCCAAAGTACCGCTGACATAAAATATCCCCGGATCACGGTAGCCTATAGTTGGACGCGCATCAGCATACGCCTTGACTCCTATATCGGCGTTCAAACCAATGCCGAATTTAATATCATGCGCAACAATTTCAATTCCAGCACCGCCTTCAGCACGTAATCGCAGCCCGGCATAAGCTGAAATATTGATGGAACCGGAGATTTGAATATTTTTCTGGATATCAGGGTCGGTAGAGTAGGTCCCCAGAATTTCAATGTTATAAAGTTTAGCGGGCCCTAACTTCGCCAGTGCGTGCAGACTGATATTGGCAAATAAATTCAAATTGCCGACTAACGGAATTCCATAGTAAGCTTTTGCTTCAAACTTGACGAGTTGTTTGTCCCAATCTCTTTGTTTGAATAACTCAATTTCAGCAGGCGGGGCGATTTTTCCGATGACGGTAATGGCACCGTTTCCATCCACAACAACATTGACGGTTCCGGCAAACCAGGTTGTCAAATTAAATCCCAATTGACCGGTTGCGGCAAGGGCTCTTTGTTTCTGGTTGGCCTTAGGAGCGGGAACAGGTGCGGGTGCAGCAGCATTTTGAACGTTTTCTTTGCCACCTGCGGCAGAAATTGCATTTTTGGCAAAGCTGCTTGCGGTGTTGAGATCGGTAGCGACAAATTGAATTTCACCTGATAACTTATCGGCATTATAAGAGGCTTTACCACCTATATCAACGGTTCCGTCAGCGTTATAGGCAACATCTGCAGATCCACTAAATGATTTATAAGCAATCGCCAACGAAACCGTACCTGCCAGGTTATCCTTTGTATTATCTAATTTTAACTGCCCTTTTGCAATACCTTTAACAGTAATGTCGGCTGTAGCGTCAATTTTTGGTTTGTTGCTATTTTCAATGGATACATTCAACAGGGAGTCCAGAAAACCCCCGATTTCAACCTTGAGATTTGTCACTCCAAGAGTTAACTTCCCATTATCAAATCTATTGACCGGTGTTGGCAAGTTCCCGACCTTAAGGCCCAATCCTCCGAGCAAGGCCGAGTTTTTTTGAACTGCTTTCAGCCAGTCATTGGTATTTCCTCCAGCCGGGTTCAAAGAGGCATATCCTTCTGAAACCTGACTATTCACAACCCTGAAATTTATATACATTCCACCGAGTTGCTCACCCCATGCGTTGAGCAAAGGCATCGACCCTTTCCCGAGCGAATCGTAGTTTTTGCTCTTGTCGACTTTAATCTTCACTCGTCCTTCACCGGTCAACCCTTTCACCATAACGCGAACATCCAGACCTTTGCTGCCTTGCGCCTCGATTTCATCTCTCACTTTCTCTGAAGGGTTGAAGGTATTGGATGAGAGAACGACAAAGCCAGAACTTGCACTCATCTGATTGCCTGAAACAGCAGTGGCGGGCTGAATTTTCGGAGTTGGCAGATCCCGTTTTTCAGAAGCAGATACTCTCGCCGGAGCCTTCTGAAGCTTGTCTCCGGGCTTGCTTGCTGCCATTTTCATCTGAACGGCAGGTTCAAAAAAATCTCCACCGCCAGCTTTCGAAATGAAAGGGCGGCTCGCCGCTTTCGTTGCGGGTGTCGAGGTGGTTGTTGATGATTTGTCTGCGCTTGTTTTCATTGGTCTGGCATTATGCTTCAAAAAGCCCGGTTATATCCACTCAACCCTGAGCATTTGTGACATCCACGGCAGCTTGATCATCGAAATACCCCAGGGAAGCTGCTCTAAAAGAATATCGTAGCTTTTCGATTCGACCTGTAATAACCACTCGCCATCACTCCTTTGGGAGAGTTTTCCTGAACGATTGAGAAATGTCTCTCTCAGACCCTCAATGCCGGTGTTTTGCAAAATTTCCCAGTGGCGGATAACTGCGGTGAGGAGAACCCTGGCTTCCTCTTGTTCATCAACATTCAGAGTTATATCCGATTCTACTACAGCATCAAGTGAGATATTACAAAGAATTTTTGGAAGAACTAACTCATATTCCGGGACATCGATCTCTCCGGTAGCCAGAAAATACAACAGATAGAGAGCTTTGTCTGGTTGAAGAAGGGTTTCGTCATCAGCAATACCCAAAGCCCTGAAAAATTGGGGCAGAAAAGGATGTAAAAGAACCAACCCGGCAAACCCGATATAGATCCCCGCTTTTGCATCAGGATGTTGAACAGGAGATGGTAAACCGGAGCCATCCGTCACCAGTTCACGATGCTCTTTCAGCAATGAGCCGGGTAATACATTCGCCGAAGTAGCTGTTTTCTTTTCATCAAACAGAAGAGAATGGATCTGTATTCCTGATAATGAATCCTGGAGTACTGAATCAGTCAAGGGGCTGCCGGATGCAAGAGCCGCCAACACATGCTCCCATAGCTGTAGCTCAAGCTGTTTCGCGTCAAGGGCTGATGCCTCGGAACTGCGAAACAGTTGCAAGAAGCTCTCCAACACTTTTTTATCTTCTGGTGCAATCAGCTCCAACAAGGTTTCCAGAAAAACAGGAGTAAACTGATGAACCAGCCGCTTTCGTGCCGTAGCAGTCGTTAACACATCAACAACCTCTCGTCTGATGCGCTCAGGAGTGCGTCCAAACCTCCCCGGTTCTCTCAAAAAATTTTGAACCATCTCTTCAAAACTTGAATCGGAAGATCGGGGAAACGCCCAAGGCAGAGTGCCGTTTTTCAGAAAAAAGATGAACGCTTCACCAATATCCGCCGTTTCTGAATGAGACGCTTGAGCTTGCAAAACAATCATCTCCTCCGTGAAAGGGCTCCCCGATGCAAAAGATGCAAACGCACGTTCCCACAGAAGTCGTTCACGCTGCTTCACCTCATGCATCGGCAGCAGATCAGAACTGCGGTGCAGTTGTAAAAGACTTCCCACGACCTTGCTCCGTTCAGATGACAGCAGTGCGAGTAAGGTTTCCATGAAAACAGGAGAAAACTGATGAACCAGTCGCTTTCGTGCCGTAACAGACATTAACGCATTAACAACCTCGCGCCTGATGAATTCAGGAGTAGATCCAAACATCTCCGGTTCTCTCAAAAACTGTTGAACCTTCTCTTCAAAACTGGAGTCGGGAGAGAGGTGAAACGACCAAGGGAGAGTGCCGTTTTTCAAAAAAAAGATGAACGCTTCACCAATACCCTCACCTTCGGTTTTGCACGAAATATCGCCATCGCCAGGTGAAGAGGCTGATCCGGATAATTCCTGCAGCGATTTTGTCAGGGCCTGAGTGATTTTTTCGGACAGCTCTGACTCCAGCCTCTTTATAGTCACTATTCCGGCATCAATCTCCAGCCTGTCAATAGTCAGAAATGTATCAGGTGGCACCAATCTGTTGAGTACCTTTTCAAGGGCTGGCAGAATAAATTGATCACATATATCGGGCAAACGATGCTGCAAAGCCACGCCTTCTGCTTCGGGTCCATTAAATTCAAGATTGAGGAACTGCCGTCGAATCTTGTGATGTTGGGAATCCATATAAAAAAAATTTGTAAAACTTACCGGGGTATTGTATAATACTTCCACTGAGTGAGACGGTACACTGCTATGTAACGTCCTGATGCGGGGGATGGTTGGTCAAGGTTATAAGACCGAGCAAGGTTAAACGACCAGGACAACAACCCTGCACAGTCCACCAGTAAGCGAAGTAATGGGGTTGTGGTGACGTATTGTGTAATGATGTTGGAATAATGTTCGAGCTCATATTGTGTTCGGTCATAAAACTGCAAAAAGACGCAAGAAGTAAACATGGGCCTGAGACGTAGCTTGCTGGTGGATTTTTCCGTTTTATGTTATTTCCTCTCTTCCAGAAGTAATCCTTTCTGTGCATCTTTTCTCCCTCTGATAATGGTTATCGAGTAACCTGTTGTGACGTTAATCATATCAGAAGTGATCTGCTCTTCGCTTTCAACAAGCAGATGAATATTGCTATAACCAGTTTTACCGGTAACTTTTTGCCGAAGATCAAGGAATTTTTTGAGGGTACTTTTGTCCTCCCTGAAACTTCTTATATTTTCACGATAACTCCTCGAAACCCAGCTACCGTTGGCCCAACTGCCGATCAAAATGACTGTTGCATTCTGGTCGATTCTTCGGATAGCGGATACTATATCAACAAGAACAGATTTGTAAATTGGAAGTTTTTCTGCGGCAGAGTTTTCTTTCGCCCGATTCAGTGTCATCTTTTCCCATGCAATAACCTCTTTTACCGCAGGAGCTGGAACCGGGTCAAGCAGAACAGGTGAAAAATTTTGATGTAACCACTGATACTCTTTTTCATTATATCTGCTGCCAGCAGTCCGGCACAGCAATCCTCGCTCCAATAGACCATCGATCACCTCCCACAGGTTATTCTGCCAGCGATAGATCACACCATTTTCATAGGCATAACGAATCTGGTTCCCCTGTATTCCGCCTAATTCAATTCGGTATTTCTGGCCATCAATTGAGCGAACGACAAGTTTATCGGTAGCAGCAACATGATCAAAAACAACTCCAAGGGGAAATAGCGCATTCAGCTTTCTGGCAACGGCTGCAAGCTTATGGGTGTTAATACTGAATGCGCCATTGAGCGGTACAACAACATCAACTGGATTATTTCCTGATAAGAGAGAATGGTTTTGAATGTCATACTTGTATATCCTGATGATATAATTGTCTTTCAGACGAGCGGATTCATGTTCATGTGCAGCAGGCGCCTTCGTTGTTTTTTCTGGTCGATAATCACGTAATGCAATATAATTCAGATGCTTTAATGAGTCGATCCATTTATATTCGCACTCTTTGACAAGAATGCTCGAAACAATATCCGGTACAGCTATTCGGTAAGGCAGATAAAAATCGGCAATAACCGTCTCAGCTTTGATCGAGAGGCCATTGGCATGAGATGAGGCGGTATCATTATATACCAGAAGAAATGTTCCCCCTGATGGTACCCCTGCTTTATGCTGAATGCCCGGGTGGTTTTTAAAAAATGTACTCAAAGACGATTGAGGTGCTTTTGACGAATAAAGAGTCTCTGCTGCTCCACTACGCAAGGCGAGCACATCAATTGGCAACCGATTTGCGGAAATCCTTGAAAGAAGTGTTGTCATAACCTCTTGATACCCTTTTCCCAGATGACCTTCTATTCGCAGGAAATTGTAAGGTTCCAGGTCGTAGGTTAAGGGGTCGCTGACGAACGAAACCTCTGAAGCAGGCTTATAGTCGCTATAACGATAGCTCAAATTCTGGTTTGCCCGATTTCTCCTCGTTTTTTCATAACTCCAAAGCTGATATAATGGAGGAGTCCCGTTTTGCTGATAATAATAGGGAATGGCCTTGTCCGACAAGGCACCGTCACCAAGGGAGCTGGGGGTAAGACGAATATCACTCTTTTCCGGCAACTCCGTACTGAAAGACCGAATCATCTCAACAATACGCATAAAAAGCTGCACCACCTCCCGTGAGCGTTCGACGCAATGGTTGATACCGGGTGAAGCGAGAAATTTCTGAGAATAATTGCCCTTATGATTTTGGGGATATAACAACCCCAGCATCAGATGATGTGGAAACAGATCTTCTGGCGGGCAGCATCCACAAACCAGATCAACACCTTTCCAGCGAAACTCATCGTACGCACGGATCAGATCATCAAAAAAATCATAGTAATATTGCAGCAAAAAAACCTTGTCGCTTGCGGCCAAACTTTTGTAGAGACGATCAAACTGAGAGTTGAAATTGAGAGAACCAGCGTTGAAGGGATCAACAGGATAGATATCATGCAACAGCGGCTCGAATGCATAGTAGGCTTTGCTCAATGCCGTAGCAGTCGAGAGCAACAACGAACCATCACCGAATACCTTCATATAGGCCGAGAAAATATCGGTCGATGTTATCGGATTACTGCTCGACAGGTTGAGACGCGGCAGAGGGATATCATTCAATTGCAAGCGCTTAATAAACGTCGTCTCCGGGTCGCCGGAGATAAGGTTGCCGCCAGATTTGTTCGCGGCATCAATAATTTTATCCAGATGAGCTTTTTCGATCAACAATGGTTTTACAAGAGTCGTGACTTCAGAACCCTTATCGTCGCAATTATTGGCACTGCAATTACTCAGCAACTCTTTTTTCAGCTCAAACAACAGTAAAACCACCTTGTCGGTCAGGTCGGTCTGAGGGAGCTTCTCCAAAAGATCAGTATTCGGCTCTCCTGCAGGGAATAATTCCCATAATGGATACTGTTTTTTTGTAGAAGGATCTATGAACTCCTGATACTCTGCAGGATCGGGAATCTTATAATCCGCACGATACGATACCAGTGTCAAACCCTCTTCGGGCACAACGACAAGGAAGCCCTTTGAAGTAACGCCAGCGCCTTTCGACACCTGTATCGTCTTGTTCTTCTCATCAAACATTATATCGAGACCGCAAGTAATCCCGACACCAATCAGGTTGGCACGCGTTAGACGATCCTGTTCATCGAGATAGTTTACAAGGTTATTCAGGTGGCCACGGGTAAGCACCTGATTGGCTTCAAAGACCGGATACTTATTTTGTGTCGATTCCATGGTACAATTATTTGGCCGTTATCAGGTAGTTTCGGATGATGAGCTCAACGAAGAGCCTCCAAGGGCTGTATTGTCAAGACGTACCGGGTTAATATCACTGCCAGCATCACAATCATGCAGGGTTGCGACAGGATAGATATTTCTCAGTTTACTGAGCAGATTCACCACATTCCAAAGCCGACAAGAGACCTCCTTGTAGGTACTATAGCGGCTATCAAGAAAATTTTTAATGCTTTGCGCTGTGCTCTTGTTCGTCGCCTCATCCTCGATCAGCTCCTGGGGTATACTGACGGCAGGAGGTATAAATGGAGTTGTTTCATCAAACTTGTCGAACACAATCCCTGCCATTACCCTCTCTTCCATCCATCGAAAAAATTCCATGCCGTATGCAGCCAGAATGTCTGCTGCACACTGGTATGCACACGTTTCAGAGGCAGTTGTGGTCAGAGAAGATGCAAGAATACATTCCACCCTTTCCTGCAAGCGCTCTTCTGTCCAGTCAAATGTCGAATTAACGGAGAGCCAATGATACCATGCTTCTTCAAAATGATCAAACTGGCCATCGTTATTACCCACCCAGCAGGTTTTTCCGAGCAGGTGTGCAGGGGTCTCTTCCCTTATTGTCCGTTCAGCAAAACGACGCAGCTCCAGGTTATCGGTATACAACGTCATCCAGCCGGGCATAACAAAAGTAAGTCGAAACGAATAGGGATCCTCGTCTCCACAAGTTATACAGCTACCTTCGGTACATGCCGGATAGAGCGCATCACCGGGGAACTTGGGCCTTAACAGCAGATGCTCAACAACAATCAACCGTTCATTTGCACTCCATGCCTGCAACTCTTTCTGTAACTCTTCTGCATCAGCCTTTTTACTGAACAATATCGGATAAGCCGAATTCAGTTTTCTTTTCTTGTCTTTAAAGGCAAGCTGGAACAGGCCTGATGTATGCTTATGAACAATATGATAAGAGTGTGGTTGATACATCCTGACAAGGAGTTCACGGAATGCACCTGTCTCAGCTTCTTCAGGAGATAAAGCAGGTACAGTGATCTTTCCTTTCAACCATATTTTATTGTTTTTATCCTTTAACTCAAACGGTACAGTATACCCCGGCCCATAGGCTGGATGAGTGCCGGTAAAGAAAAAAGTCAGATCAGGATAACCCAGTAACAGACTGATACGCTTCTTGATGCATGACTGGTTCTCTTGTAAAAACAGCCCATGATGGTAATCGAAAGCTTTAGCTCGATCGTGACTGATCAAGGGATAGGCTTTAAGGAAAGAGATCTTGTCGTCAATTAAACGATCAAGAGCCACCTGCTTTCCATAGACTGTGTTCAGCAACAGCGCATACTCGCTGAATTGTTCACCAAAACGCGCTAGCAGATGATCAAGGAAGCGGTTACGCCGCTGAAAAAACTCAGGCAAGGTTTCAGTAATCCCTTCCAGGGCTTCTTCCGTATAGTTGTCGCCCTTGATGTCATCAAATCCCTGGATCAGTTTCTCACTGAACATCTTGACAAAATAGGTCTGCCGAATATCAGGATCGAGGGAAAAGAGATCAGCGGTATGTGCAAGTTGAACCACAGCATTGGCAAGCATCTGCTCAAAAACCATCAGATAAGATTTCATCTGTTTAGCCTGAGCCCGACGCAGTGCTGAAGCATGGGCAGGCACTCCCTCCGGGCCAATGCCATAAACCAAAGGCAGACTGTATTGCAGCGGATAATAGTCCCCATCTCGGCATGTTCCTGTCGGAATACCCGGATCCTTGTCAGCACTGTTGAGCTTCGGACGTTCAGCCTCACCACGCAACTGATTCAGGGTATCGAATACCTCATCCATTCTTGGCAAAAATGGAAGTCCATTTTTATAAAACAGAAAACGTGAAGCATTCCTGTACAGCCGGGGCTGGTGCTGTTTACTGACAGACAATACCCAGGATGCACTGGTTTTCTTTGGATCAAATTTTGGAACGCCTCCATTACTTTCCGGATCTGCGGCACCTTTGACAACATTTCCTTCAGCATCATACTTGGTGAGCAGCATCCGGTTGACTGCAATAACGCCCTCAATGTCCATCAACCGGTTGATAATGTCCGAAACACGCAACTCAGTTTTCAGTGATGCCTTCTCAAGATCATCGGCTTTAATAAAGCCGCAGTTGAGTTCCGGCCCGTTGAATATCTCTTCAACTGCTTCACTCGCCTCCTGTAACTCCTGTAAAGTATAGAAGCGTATTGACGGGTTGAAATACTGTTCAATTTCAAACCAGATACGAGCCTGCACCCATTCAATGTCTGCATCAGGCTTCACTTCGACATCGGCACACACCCCAACCTCCTCTATACCAACGACAGTAACAACACAATAATCTTCATCCAGATTACGATGCGAAAGCAATGCAAGCTTCGCGCTCTGAACAGCAACCTGTGCTGCCTTCGCCTTCCTGCGATAACGCTGAATAAAGCCATCGGAGCGCTTGTTCTCAAAAATGGTTTTCAAAACTGCAGTGGTCATAGCCGTTTTGGCACTGACATCACTGTACACACGCAACGTCGCATTATTGATGTGAAGAGTCACTTTTTTCTGAGAGTTGTCAGCAAGGATATGGGTAAAATCGATGGTGAAATCAAGATAAAAAACCGTACGCCAATGATTCCGAAGATAGGTATCACGGTTCTCCTCTTGACTCTCACTGAAAATGTTGTACGTTTTGGTCGCACCAAGACGTGAAAGCGTCACCTGCAATAACCCATCATCCGTACTCTCTGCGCCATCAAGAAAAAGTCGCCACAACTCTCCATCAGCAAGATTGACTGCAGGAAAACGTAGCTCCATAATGGTTGAATGAGCGCCATCAGCATCATGAAAAACAGAGGAATATTCAACCTTGCGATCATTAAGATCGCCCTGTTCCGGGTCAGCCTCAAGCTCCAGACGCACCTCATAAAGTCCAAGAGAAGAGACTTTTTTTACCGTCGATGGAGAGATGTCCAATGGTTTCTGGCAAGAAAGCCGCAATTGACCCTTGTCACACCATGCATAATAACTCGTTTTGCAAGAACATTCTACCCAGGCATTACGGATTTTCTGCAGATCAATGAGCAGACGACGAAAATCGTCAGTCGTCACCGGATTGATTGTCAGTATCTCTCTTGCGGTAAAAAACGCTTGATTCGGATAGGGCATAGCCGGATCGGAGGAGGGCGTTTCCGGTGCAAGAATATCCTTGATGTCCCACCCCGTGCGATAGGCCAGATCGGTGATCGCATAACAGAGCACCTCCAGCGTTGTAATACCGGGATCGTGAGTATTGTAATCCGTCCATAGCCGACTTGCCATCTGCTCAATAAAACCGATACCATCCCTGCGCAGTCTGTAGAAATCTGCTGCTGGTTCAAGTACAGGATGTTTCGCTATGGTTTTTGGGCTTTGGCTCATGCTTCACACTGACAAGTTTTACCGGATGTATTTTCCAGTGTAGATATAATAAGCGTAATGTTGTGTTTTATGGCTGGTGCAGAGACCAGAACAGAGACTGCCCGTGAACCCTCCACCTCGCTCAGGTGATCGATGCTCGACGATTCACCGTTGATATCCAGAAACAACTGAACATCAGTCACATAATCAACGTAAGGCTGATCCTCAATAAAGTTGATCAGCACCGATTTGTAAATCTTTCCACCAAATGACAACATACCACCTTCTGCAAATGCCCATGGCGACAAAAACCGGGTGATTGTCTCCTGCAACGAAGTAACATAATAAGTCTCGTCAAACCCGTCATAGAGGCGTAGTTTAAAACTCACACGAACCTCTTCAAACTGAGGATTTTTCACATGCAGCACAGCAAAACAACCAAGACGTTTTTTCACGAATGCCTCAATCTCATCCAACAGGCCAAGACTCGTATAAGGCCTCAAAGGATCACGCAAATTACGAAACTGTACATTCGGAATGGTGACAATGGTGACATGACCCGGTGCCAATTCCCGATACAGGCCTGCGCCGTTTTCACTTGTTTCATAATGGGTATGATTAAGACATTTCACTCTATAGAGTTGTGGAAACGCCTCCAAAATCAGGCGTTCGTAATCCCACCGTGTAATGGCACGATTCTTGTGCCGCAAACGTTCGCTGATTCGCATAGTGAACGCCACAGCCTGCTCTGCACCACGCCCGCCAAAGGAGGTAAACGGTTGGCTGACGGCTTTAACTCCCGCATCGGGTCGAGCAAGCTTGCTGATGCTACCCTCTGGAAGCGGTGTATCTGAAAAGGTCGCTGAATTACCGTGGTCGACAAAACTTGCTTGTAATGCCTGAGCCGCAACCAGTTGAAGCTTGCAGACCGCATCACTTTTTTCAGACACTGAAGCTCGAATCCAGAAAAAACCTTGAGTTAAAAGAGTATTGTTGTTCGTTGCCTCCTCAGGCACAGCAAACGTTATAAGCCCGGAATTGAGCCATCCATCGGTTCCATCCTGTACGTTGTTGTCAGCAAATCCTCTCCATTCGTTATTTCGCAGATAACTCCAGTGAATATGTTGAGTATGTGGTTTTGGTTTGGAGGCCAGAGGATTTGCAGTTCCATCTTCGACCTGAAACAGTATGGAGAGATTTTGAGGCGGCTTTACTCCACTGATGCCAATGTAAAGTTCAGCCTCGCTTTTCAGGATTGAACCGTCATGCATAAAACTGAACTGAGGCAGCAACGTGACTGTTTTTGTTGAACTTGAAAAAGGATGCTGTTCAGCCTGCCCGAATGGAGCGAGATGAAAAAAACGACCGACCCGGCTCTGATAATCCGCCGAAGAGACTGAGGTGAGCGGAAGTGTTGTGCTGGCAGTATAGTTCAACATCAACGAAGCAATAGTTGGAGCAATGGGTATGCTTTTTGGTCTCTTCGTTTCATCTTTACTGACAAGGTAGTCGATCAGGTCAGTCTGATACGCGGCATTGCCAAAATCGTCAGTCAACACCAGTCTGATAAATCCCCGGCGGGCACTGATGGAAAAATGTTCATTGGCGGTAAAATCTGGCGAGTCAAGTATTGAACGCTTGATACTTTCAGATAAATCAATCTGAACATCCTCTGTCGATATGGGGGTGCCCTTTTTCAAGGAGAGTTTGTTGTGAGCAACACTGGCAGCCAATCGCTTCCAACTTCCCTGGCTCAGAAATTCAACATTAATCTCAGGGGCAGTATTATAGGGCAGTGGTTTGATCTGCCAGATAATATCTGCGCTGACCGCTTTATCCTCAGGCATTTTCTGAAAAACCTCTTTCGACCCGATAATCAACGCATTTCCTTTTAACGGCAAGGCACCAAACGGCTGAAATGGCTTGCTTGCATCTATTGGCCCAAAATCATTGGAAAGAGCAAGCGTCTTGAGTCCCTTGACATCTACCGTCACATCAATTGACTGAATGATAGTATCCTGAAGGAAAGGATAGATGGAATGAGCGTCATCCCGATGTTTTAACGTTACTACAACAACAGGCAGGTTCGTGCCAAAATTATAACCATGTATGTTACCTGCATAAGGCGCAATGGCGGGAGCATCACCTGAAAGCTCTATGATTAACTCCAGGACATTCAGGTTCCTGGCACTGGTTTTAAAAGAGCAAGTAACATTATCGCCTGTCAACCATCCCTTTGCAGTGGTAAGAGAACAGGTCACATCATCCCGATGATCTTCAGTAAATTCCGATAGAGCATCAGCAAGTTTAAATTGTACTGTAATTGTCCGATGCCCCTCTGCCAACAGTAAATAATGTGACGCTACAGCAAAACCAACCTCCGCCTCAGGCATCTGGATCTCCTGAAGTACCCCTTCATTGTAGACCTTGTTGAAAAAAGGGTGCCAGGATTGATCGCCTGCGTTGGCCACAGGCAAAGCATAAATCCGGCCATGGTTGAAATTATCGTGCAAAAAGAGAAGCCTGGATGAAGCGCGGAACTTGTCGTTATAAACACTGTTCGTGATTATTGCGCCAATATTTTCATCACTATGACGATAGAGAGTTTTCAAAGCAACAACCTTCGCCTGGTTGACAACAACATCATGATCATTCGCAAAAAAGAGATCTCGCCCCAGATCATCTTTTCCAGCCTTGAACTGCTCCCCTGCTTTACATTCTCGAAGAGCAGCATGCTTTGCCAGTTCAATCAAAAGATGCACCTGACTAGGCTGGGCAGGCTTTTCTTTAAGCTGCAAAATCTCCCTGTAATAGAAATCCAGATGGCGTCGGGTAAGCGTATTGCTCTCTGCCCGAGCATATTCAAATAGTCGTAAAAAGGCAAGAAACAGCGCATAATGGGGTTCATGTGTATCCCATTTGGTTAACGTATCATCGAGCGCACGAGAAGCCTCAATGATAATGCGGGCAAACACTTTCAGAAACTGATCAAAAACAGAGGAGAAGAGGTTATGCGTCGAGCAATGGTTAATTTGAGTGAAAACTTTTCCCGCAGGAGTATCGGGTGGAGCACCATACACTGAATCATCTTCCGCCATACCCTCAAGGTAACCACCCCAGGCGAGCCCTTCACTCCAATCGGTTGAAAGTCCGGAGGCAAGCACTGCATCAAAAGATACAACCGGAGTGCGCAGAATCAGTACACTTGGTGACGGAGCAACATCATGAACCAGATGAAGCGTTTGCCCCGCATTGTAATAGGTAATCAGCCGCGCGAATGCTGGCGCCAACCAGGTTTTGATAAGGTTTTGCAGTGTACTTTTCAAACCGATTGCAACCGGCAGATGCTCTTTAAACGTATCAAGCGCAACCGCCATGGTTCCCAGGGTGCTGAAAAGAAAACCAAGGGTATCTTTCAACTGATCATGATCATGCTGATGCTCCCTCTTGTTCAGATAATCAAACCATGATTTTATCACCGACTTATAAGCATCGATATCCTCAACGGCAACAAGTGCCAGTTGCGCCGACACATCGTTACAGAAAAAAGGCTGCCAATCTCCTTCCACAACATTGGCGGCATTCACATACCTCAGCGTGGCCGCATAGCTTTGCGCAAACACCATGCCATGCGCAGGAGTGTGCTCATTAACCGGCGCATAAGACGCATCAAGTGCCGCAGATGCTCTCTGATCCTGACTTGTCCCCTCTCTGATGTTTCTATACGGATCAGTATTCATCCGGCATTCTCTCTCTGTGGACATAGCTCAACGGTTATCAGGTAATAAGTTAACGATCGCCGAAAGATTAACATCTGTCGCTTCAAGCTTGTAGAAAGGAAATACCAGATTAAAGCGTGAGTTGGTGGTTTTAACCCGGTAAACAATGTTAATCAGCACGACGCCCTCGACTTCTTCACTTTCATCGAGTATCACATTTTCCAGCTCGATACGCGGCTCATGGTAAAGAATGGCAGACTCCACCTTATCAGCCATCAGAGTTTTCATACGCATATCAAGGTTTTCAAACAGCAATTCATCCAGATTACAGCCATATTGCGGAAGCATGACCCGTTCGCCCTGTATTGTACTGAGCAGCACCTGGAGGCTTGAGACAATATCAGCCTCACCCTCAAGCATCTCAACACCGGAGGCAGTCCGATTGAATGTCGGAGGAAAAGACCACCCGCGACCTGAAAATGGATGCTCCATCTGTATCCTGTAACCGTTTTAGTGTTTTAAACAATAAGGTCAACCATCATCCCCCTATGAGTACTGTCGGAGCTCCCGGAGGCAAAACAGCGCCTCCTGCAGCGGTCAAATCTCCAACTCTGGCAGCGGGCATTCCACCAATCAAAACGGTGGCAGAACCTTTCACGATAACATCAGCGCCACACGAATCGCCAAGGCGCGCCGCAGGCAGTCCACCGACAAGAACAGTTGGAGCGCCAGGCGGTAGAACAGGCACCGGTACCCCCATCGTTGCTGAACTGACAATCATATCACCGACACGTGCTGCTGGAAGCATTGCTCTATCTTTCTCTCAGTTAATTTGAACAATCCCGCCACTGATCGTCGTTGTGGCGCTTCCTTTTATCGTTGTACTGGCTCCAGAGACTTCTGCGCTGGCCGTTCCAGATGCCTTGAAGCCTGTCTGCGCTTTTAACTCTACATTCATACCTTCGGCATTCATATCTTTTGAAGCTTTCAGGATGAGATCCTTGGCACTTTCAATCTTGACTCCGCTGTCGTCCAGCGTGATTTTATTGCCATTCTGATCTTCAATGATAATTCCTTTGTCTTCCTCTGAAAGCATCAGTTTGTTGCCACCCGGAGTTTCGAAAAGAATGATTTTTTTTTCGTCATCGAAGGTAAGTTTCAGTTTTTCACGGCTGACATACCCTTTGTGGTGGTTCGTGTCCTTTCCGGGTTCGGGAGCAGGCTTGGCACTGCTGTGACACATACCGAGCACAACCGGACAGCGGGGATCATCGCCAAGAAAACCAACCACCACCTCATCGCCGATTTCCGGACGAAAAAATGTGCCGCGCTCTTTACCTGCATCCAGTGTGGCAATACGTGCCCAAGTTCCTTCCTCCGAAGCGCTCACCAGAGGAAGCCTCACCTTTATGCGATCTTCGCCATCCGGATCACTCTCCAGAACTGTTACAACCCCGATTTGCAGGCCACTGACACCGGGAAAAAGTCCTCCAGCGGGCAATGGACGAAGGTTATATCTCTCCGCAAAAATTTCAGGGTTCAAACCGAACTGAACATCCGTTTCCCAGTTGCCATTGGCGACGGAATGGCGCACACCAGAAACATAGAGTTTTCCTTCAAAACGCTCTCCAATACCGGTCACCTCAATAATCTTGCCGGGCAACACACCGGCAAACCCCTGAAAACGTACTCTTCCGCGAACCTTTGCCAGGCGCTCTTTCAAAAGCCGGCCATCAGCCCATGCCTGAAGTTCAGGCTGGCTGAGTTTACCACCATGCCTGAGGGTATCTGCTTCACCGCCGATCACATCAGCCAGAACAGAACAGGAAAGGTTACCATTATCTGTTGTCGAGGGCTCACTCGCCTCTGTTTCTGTCAACTCCTGATCCGTCGGATTCCAACTATTTGCCTTGATGCCTTTGCTTTGGCAGCGAGAGTCTATTTCAGCATCAAGTTCCAGAATGGTCGATCCGTAGTTCACCTTCACCACAGCGCTTGCTCCTGTATCAGGTGGCGCAATGACGACCTTATTATCATCACCAACAAGAACAACATGCCCGTTCGCCTCGGCTCTGCACAAGAGAAAATCCCAGTCAGTAGACTCATACTGTACCACCTCTTTCAAATCCGGTGTTGTAGCGGTTACCTCCTTTTGCAATCCATAGATGCCGAGAATCTCCTCCATGATGTCGCTGTCCAGCTTGTCGGTATAGTAACGGCTCTTGATGCCACTGGTCATTTTGACCGCCTCGTTACGACACTCCACAAGAAGCAAGCTGGTCGCCTTGCGGATTTTAATACTATGCTTGATGATGATGCCCTTGAATACCGAATCATTCTGTGAGCGATACCCAAGCTGTATTTCAATTTTTTTGCCCGGCACAAAATAACCGGCATTGCTCGCTTCAAATGTGGATGCAGCAGCATCTCCATCCATGAGGTGAAGCACGGCTGAAGGAATCCGATTCACTTCCCGTGTTACGGAAACCGCCAACACGTGAAATGTACCGGGAATTTCAGCGCCATCTATAAGAACGGCTACCGTGCATACATCCGGAGTTGCAGGTGTCGGTATAGTTGTTTCGTTACTCACTTCACGTTGTTTACTTTTTCAAGAGGAGGAAACACAATATCTGTACCAGGCAGCAACGATCGAAAATTACTGAGACCGTTGGCGGAAGCCACAGCGAGATAGTATTTCGGGTCTCCGTAAATCATGTAACACATCAGCGGCAGCGTATCACCAGCTTTCACTTTGCGGATATGAGTCAGATCCGCTGATTTTTTATCCTCTTTGGCGGCCCGTTTCTGCTCTTCAATGCTACTTTTAAAGGTTACTTTAGCAGATGCCCTGATGGGTGTACCGTCAGGTTTAAAAAGCTTGCAGGTGAAGCTCGCCTCGGTCACCCGCCCTTTAAAAATAGAGTTTTTTCCCCACACCAGTTTGAAATGGCGCGGTTCATGTGCATCACCCTTGTACTCAAGCAACACCTGCCGAAACTTTTTGAGATCATCGGCAATTGAATCACGAGGCTTGCCGTCAATAATACCAGTATTGTCGAATAGAAATTCAAAAGAGATCTCTTCCGGCTCAGTGTACTCATATTTGAGCTGCTTGCCGCTGCTCCCCTGTCCCTGTCCAGAGTCGGAAAATTTGAGTTTGTAGTTGAGCGTATAGGTTTCAGGATTGATCAGCGCCTCAACAAAGTCATCCGCCTCTTTTTTGCCGCCACTCTCTGCCTTTTGTGAATCGGAAAAGGCGAGAATGAGCATTTTTTCCAGTTCTCCTTTATCAGCCATCACCGTTCCGATTTATTTTGCAGTATATCAAGCACCTGTTCAACGCATTCGGCGATAATCGCTTGCCGATCTGCATCACTGTTTTTACCTGGGCCGGGTGTCTGCTGATTCGATGACGATCCTTCCGCAGCATTCACCGTAACCCTGATATGCAGCTCTTTAATTTCAACAGGCATCTTCTCACTCCTTTACTGAATGGTGAAATAGCGATAGGTCAACTCCATCGTCTCTATCACAATTCCATTTTCACTTGCATTCAAATCACTGACAAGCCATCTTTTTGGAATTGCATCAACAACATTCCAGCTTCGTAAAGGTTCACTTTTCTCATTCATCAGGTTGACACTGATCGTTGCAGGTTTGAAGATCCGGTTATTGAACGCATCAAGAAACCATTTGATGACATTGGAATCCAGCAACATTCCCCGCTTCAGCACCAGATCCGCATATTTAGTGCGGACCGGTAACTTGTGCTCAAAGCGATTTTCGCCGCCCTCCTTATAACTCTCATAGTCGTACTCAACCGACAACCCGGAGACAGACTGAAAACGAACATCATTCGTATCAGCACTGATGGTGTTGAATACCACCTTAAAGTAAAAACCCCACGGCGGATAATAGTCAACCATACAGACGAATGTTTTAGACCTTCATCAACTTCAGCCCTTCATGGGCCAGCTCAATACTCTCCACTGCAATCTCATTGGCATCCGACTTCAGATCCGATGCTGAAATTTTGACCGGGAAGCAACGGATTGCCGTCCATGCCGCAACAGGATTGTGCTTTTCGTTGAGCAGACGAATGGTGACATCACGCCTTTTCTCCACACGCTCATTAGCGATCTCCTCCAGCCATGTGTTGAAATCGAAATCACTCTCAAATTTTCCGCGTTTCAGGGTGATGTTATTGTTTTTCACCATACCCGGCATGCTGATTTTATTAAAATCCTTGCTGTCACTATGGCGGTATTCAATCTTCTCCCTCTCCATGACAAGGCCGGTCACTTCGGTAAAACTCAATTTCGCTCCGCCCCAATCAACCTGAAAATGAAACCTTGGTACTGGATATTCTTGTGCCATGATATGTTGTATTTAGAGATTGAAAAAGTAAATGCTTCCAGGCCCACCCTCCACCATTTCTTCCCTGACTCTACGACTCTGCCATTTTATGTGAGAATCTGAGAATGATAAATTCTGCAGGCCTGACGGCAGCCATGCCGATTTCGACAATCAACCTGCCCTCAAGGATATCAAGGGGAGTCATGGTTTTTCCGAGACCAACTGCAACATAAAAGGCGTGTTCAGGTTTGATGCCCTGCAACGCTCCCTGCCTCCAGAGAACCGTGAGAAAATTCTCAATCATGGCCTGAATACGAACCCAGGTATTGGCATCATTCGGCTCAAAAACAAACTGCTCGGTCGTTTTTTTCGTAGACTCTTCCACAAAATTAAAGAAACGCCGAACACTGATGTAGCGCCACTCATTATCATTGCCTGCAAGAGTACGCGCCCCATACACCAGGGTACCTTTGCCGGTAAATTTTCGAATAGCATTAATCGATTTTCCACTATTCGGATCAACATTAAGTGCATCAAGTTCCGACGCGGAGAAGATATCCTTCGGTCCCACAATGCCGCTGATACTGACGTTTGCTGGCGCTTTCCATACGCCTCTTGTCCGGTCAACGTAAGCGTAAATACCCGCTATGGCGCCGGATGGTGGCACGGTGGTGCTGGTATTCTGGATCCCTGTGAGAATTGTGTTATAGAGCGGGAATGATGCTGCCAGCCCCTCGTGTTTTTTGGTCTCCATCTCCCTGGCTACTCCCACCACACTGCCAAGCCATGCACTGTTGATCTGATCGAAAAGAGCCTTGAGCAGCGGCAGCACTGCATCCATCCGGTCAGGATTTGTTGTAGCCGTAACCGGAATAACGGAAGAGGCTGCCGGAGCAGAGGCTCCAAAGATTGCTCCCCAGGCAGCCGCCGAAGGGGCCGTACCAGTATCGAACTGGGCTGTATAGGCAGAACTTGGTACCTTGCTGGCAAGCTCCTTATCGTACCCTATTAACGTATTGAAAATGTCTTTAAGTGTTGAGGTAATCAGGCTGGTCAGACTTGTTTTCAATATCGGAGACTCAACTTTACCAGCTCCTGCACCAACCAGCACATCAACTCTTCTTGCAACGTCAAACAGATAATTGACGATCGGCATAAATTTGGCAGGCGTTTTACCTCCCAGATAAGCACCTTCAAGCGCGGTAAATTGTTCTCTCAAAGTCGATTTCGGGCTGGCCAGTGCTGTTGCTGCAACAGTGATGGTATCAACATCGGTCAGGAGAGTTTCGTACTCAGCAACCAGTGCCTTGATTGTCGCGTTGTCCGTCAGGTCACCCAGATTGAATTTGGTTGCTCCAATGTGAATGAGATTCTTGAAATCGCGGTATTTGATATTCTTTGGAAAATTAACTTCCAGCCAGGGAGAGTAGACCGCTCCATATTTCAGATTATTGATACCTGTGCCCGAACGGAAAGCCCCCCCTTTCGGATCGTTTTCCTTGACATGAAATAAACCGACACGATCCATCAACCTGCCGCACTGCCCTAACGCAGCATCGTAGACGGCATAAAAATCACTATCAGTCGTGAGCAATGAATTATCAGGGAAGAGGAGAATGGTAGGTTCATCAACCTTTTCCAACGCTTCTAATGCTTTCCCCGGACCCGTAAAATTATTAGCATTTTTAACCGCAGCATCGTACAAGCCTCCAGAAACAATGTAGCAATCGCCACCACCATTGGCATAAAACAGCCGCAAGCTGTCGTACAGGTAAAAAACATTACCGATGGTTGCTGATTGAAAGTTTTTGTTGTCATCCAGCGTGACGTTCGTGACATCCGGAGCCGCACCTGCTCCGAAATACTGTTCGTATTCCGTCAGAGAACCAATCCGGGTAGGAACATTAAGCAGGTCCCCCGACTTGACGCTATCAGCTTTTTGAGTGTAACCGATAAACGCCGGTATCGCCGTCTCAACTCCTGCAATGGATGGGGGAAACTTCGGGATTTCCTCGACATAAACCCCTGGGGTCTTATACATTGTTGGCATGGTCTATCCCTTTTAATTATGATGAAGTGTTATACAAATATCTCAAATAATGCAGGATTACTGTTTCGTCATTCATCACCATCCTTACAATTTTTTTAGAAGGTATCAGTTCCAGAACTGATACTCCAATGAATCAAATCGAAAGGGAGGGTTTATGGGTTAACTTCGTATCAACTTCAAGGATGAGCGAACTCTCTTCTGGTACTGCCTTGAACTTCAGATCAAGCATTCTCATCCAGTAGAGCACAAACGGATACTGCTTGCCTCCAAGAGTTCCCCAAAGATGGTTGACCTCCTCCATTGAAGCAGAATACAGGTCAAAAATCAGTTTAAATGACTCTAAATGATCCAGAGAATTTGTTGGTGAGTTCGTTACGATCGAAGCAGGATCAACATTGTCCTGCGTAAAAACATTTTTGTATTGAAAAAAGCGAATCACTCTCGATAGCAACGACAATCCAAGAGAGTAGGTTTCATGAGGGGCGGTCACTAAAATCTGAAAATTTAAAAAGAGAGGAGGGTTTTCATATAACGCCTTGAACGTTACATCATTGCGGACATAATTTGGAATATTCTTTAAGGCCTTCTCCTCTTTGATATTGACAACCGAAAAGTAGAGATCTTTTCTCAAAATGCCGCCATTACTAAAACCATCCGCCAGATTGCCCAATTTCGCCACAGTCTCGCTCGAATGGTAATCATCGACAAGATGCTTGTTTAATTCGTTTATCACGATTGTAAGCGCGTGTGAGATCATGGTTGGCCTGAAGGTTTCATCAAAATTTTTACAAAAAATTCAGACCACTGAAACTACAGCACGAACATGCACGGAATCGCCCCAAACAAAATAGAGGGGAACAGCAAAACATATACTCTTCCAATATACGATTTATATAAAAAAAATACACACCGCGCAGTTGTTTTTCTTTTATTATCGACGCACCGCTCTTGGAGGGCGGCTTTGAGCCTATCCTTTGTGGTATAAACGATTGTGAAGTATGAGAAAAAACGCAAGGGCCAGAGGCGGTCATCTTACAATTCTTGTATAATATTGGGTTGCGTGAACCCAAGTAATGGGAGGTACTGATCCCTGTATCCCGGTCAGCGTCAAAAGCCTTCTTCGGAACTCACATCAGAGAAAGGTGTAACGCTGACCGGAAGAGGGTCATGCCTTGAATTCGCCAGTGTCAATCCACTCGTTTTTCAGGAGCACCCACCAGTCAACAGCCAATCCTTTCAAAACATAGTCGTAAGGCAACCAGGCATAACCGCTGTCACCCCATCCTGTTCCCCAGGAGTTCCTGATAAGCAGGGCACCTGTGGTTTCCGCTGCCCTGGGATTAGTATTCTTGATCTTCATGGTGTCATCATAACCGACGGCAGAAATAGCATGGCCGCCTGCAACTTTTTCTCCGGCGGTGGGATAGGGTATTTTGCCGGTTTTAGCCGCCTGTGATATCGAGTTATAAACGGTAAAACCAAACATTGAGGGAATACCTGCCGAGAGATTTGCTTTGATCTGTGTCAGCAGCACATCTTTCGTCGTCCCCGTAGGATCAAGACGAAAATAACTTATCGCCTGGAAGCTCTGGGCAAAAGCGTAACAGAAGGCCGAAGGTTCTTTGTCAAAATCAGCAACAACATAGGGTAAATACTCTTCCGGCGGCACACCAAAGAGGACGAGCGCACCCATAGTTGAGCGAAGAAATGCCCCGGTATCACCAGTCCAGTGTAACAGGTTTCTCGTGGTCTTGTAGAGGAAAAGCCGGGAAGCATCAGTATGCTTGCCAAATGCCCTCCTTTCAAAATACTCGACAATCCCGACGCCAGCGTGTGCCGTACAAGCACCAATTGATTCCTGATTTTCAATCGGAGAGCACCACGGCCTTAAATCGACAGAAGGGGGCAACGTCAGTTTTGCCGGTTTTGCAACTCCCGATTTTGCAAGCATCGCCTTCACAGAGTCCACTTGCCCCAACTGCTTCCTGACTGATGAAACGTGATTATGATCTGCCGTGTAATCCATAAAATCAGGATAATCCGGCAACCATCCCATTGCTGATATCTCCAGAATTTGACCCATAACTTTCTCCAGTTTTAGTTAAATTGAGGGACTGATTTAACTCTTGCCACAACCGACGGCGGTTGCTGGTCAACCGTTCTGATTCGTATTTTCACCATATTGATACACGCCCACAGGAAACTCCCGGCTGTTTCTCGTTTCTCATGACCATATCGACAAATAAAAAAAGGTCTCAAAACAGAAGATCTGCAAGTATTTGTAAGAATAATGTAACAACGTTATACAAATAATACACATTACATTATCGGTATAAAGTCTCCGTTTTCAAAAAAAACGTGTTCTTTAATGGCATAACAGACTGGCTTGCCCCTTTTTTCCAGAATGCCCTCATCAACAAAGCAGGTTTTGCAAGCGTTTTTCGTCAACGATGTGCTGGCCGGAACGATAGAGCTGTTCCGCATTCGGAAGCAACAGGTCAGCAGGTTCTCGCTGGATTGCACGCAGGTGACGAGCCAGACGATTGTACTCACCAGGCGACAGGATCTCTGGCAACCCACTGCCATGACCAGCAATCAAGGGCGCTGTCAGCAGAAGAATGGCTTTTGTGTTCGAAGAGAGTGTTTGCATTTGTCAATCATATCCTGTTTGTGCAAGCGCCACAGGCCACACTTCACCGCTTCCATAGCGTCTCAAGAGCCAGGAAGATACGGTCAATGTCCAGCGAGAATCCACCATGTCGTCAACCAGAAAAACCGGACCTTTCGGGAATTTTCGCTCTTTGATCGCAAGAGAACCATCAATATTTCTTGCCTGTTGCGAACTGTTTGCCATGGTTTTCTGCTCGGGCCTCTCCTCTATCCGGGCAATCACCTTATGGAATGGCAGACCCAGAGCATCAGCAAGGCGTTGCGCAAAATGCGGAACAAGGACGGGGTAACGCAATGACGGAAAACATGTTACCCATCCTGGCGCCGGATCAGGATTCCATTGACGAATCATCTCTGCACAAGCATTGACCAGAGCATCAGAAAAAAAGTTGTCCTGATGTTTGCCTTCTCTGACAAGTCCCCCCCATCCAGCATCACCACAAATACAGAGCGCTTTGCCTGGCTCGGCTTGCAGCGCTGCAGGAATTTTTCCTTTTACCCGATAGTGTGTCAGACCACCAGCGGGCCACTGAAGTCTTGGCTCGATTGACAGAGTGGTACGACGCAAAAAAGTAACCGCATCCTGAACAACTTTTTCGTCAACAGTTAACGGCAATGCTGGCAACAGAGGGAAACTGACCGTATTCGAATCACCATCGAGCGCCTGAACAAGAAACCCCATGTGTTCAGAAAATGGCAAGTTAAGATATTCCTGCATTTGTTGTTGTTCATCACGACGCAATGCCGTCAGTCGAGCTGCACGATCCCAAAAGCCTTCACCAAGTGTAGCCGCCGTCAATTGCCACTTGCTCCCCTGCTTGACCACTGGAGCTGGTGATTCAAGATAGAGCAACGCAATGGTCTTCTCAATACGTCCATTGCTCAGATTGACCTTTCCCTGAAGTTCGGGAACAGAGAGTCTAGCAGGCTCCTTCTCAAGCGCACGAATGACCTGGTCAACCTCCTGCCGGGTGGGAAACGCGCTCTTGATGAACCACTCTGTGATATCTCTCTCTTCTCTGCCACTGAGCAGGATGCCATAAGCTGATTTCAAAGCACGTCCGGCACGCCCGACCTGCTGATAGTAGGCAACAACCGATCCCGGCATCTGATAATGAATCACATAAGCCAGATCAGGCTTGTCGTAGCCCATACCAAGCGCCGAGGTTGCAACAAGCACCTTAACCTTGTTATGAAGCAGTGCTCGCTCAAGTTCCGGTCGGCGATCACCAGTTTCTCCCGTATAGGCTTCAACCCTGAACCCGCGACTTTTCAGCCATGAGGCAACCTGATTTGCATCACGCACGGTCAGCGTGTAGATGATTCCACTGCCTTGAAGTACAGCAAGTTGTTCGGCCAGCCAGGCGAGGCGCTCTGCCTGATCAGGTAATGAGATAGTTTGCAAGGTGAGTGATGGACGATTCAAATCACCTCGTAACACCTCCAAATGCGGGCCAAGCACTTCGGCAAGATCTTCCATGACGCGATGGTGCAGCTCTTCGCGGTACCGTAGCTTGCCTCGAAAAGGTTGAAGCCGGAGAGGACTCCGAGATCCCAATGAACCACATCGTCAGGCAATCACTACCGAATAAAGAGGTAAACTATCATTCCTGCCAAGACAGCACCAACTCCGGCAAAAAGGAGAGATTGACGAATGAGACGGATTCTATGCAGCTCAATCCGTTGCACCAAGGACGTATTCTGCTCGGCTAATGTTTTGAGCAATCCGGCGGATAGCTGAATTTGTTCCTCCAAACTCCCTGCTCTCTCTTCCAATCTCTCCAATCGAGCTTTAAGCAGATCACTCTCCGACAACTCGGTGCTGTATGAGGAATAGACCAAGCTCTCATCAACAGGATTACGCTTATTTTTGATTTTAATGCTCTTCCAGAGGGTTCCAGCCCTCTCTGCAACTGAGGGGGCAAGTTCAATCACCTTGTCCCATGGAATCTGGGATGCAACTTTCAGTATTGTTCTTGCTAACATAATTTCTACCTGTGAAGAATGGATATGACGTTTTTAGCATCGAAGCCTCCAACAAAATCTTGCTAAAAGTAGGGATATTTCAGCAAAAAGATAGTGCTTTTCTTGAAAGCTTTAACTGAGAAGTTGGTGAGGATTGACTTTGAAATGGGTGAAATTGGGTGCATCATTCATGTTACTATTCAAACTACACATTCTTTCAGGATACGGAGTCTGCCAGTTCGTTTTTACGGGAAACGAAAATAGCGCGTAACTGCTCCGCACTCCAAAGATGCGGATTGTACTTGCTGATAACGGCGAATCCCCCAGCGGGCTGGCCATAATTATACTGAACGCCCCTGCTCCTTCATAAACACCATCACAAGGCCGGAATCACGATCTCTGTTAAAAGGTGTTTTATCAAAAGCTGCATAGATGCCAGTCAGAAAAAATCCAGCGTCGCTATGCCTTTGAAGAAAACTGTCGGCAGTGAGAGGATAGAGTGTTGTCTGCTCATGGAAAACCTTCTGGCCACCTGAAACAAGCTCGACATCAAAAATGACGCGTTCCTGAGAAATAATCGGATAGCGGCGATAAAAGGCCACTGAACCATCATCAACCGCTTTGACCGGAAACCGATACTCCGCAAGCCCGAGAATATAGTCCCAGTTCACCACCTGAAAGATCCAGCAACCTCCAGGTTCAAGAGCAGCATATACATTTTGAAGAAAAGCTGCAAATCGGGCAGGTGAAAGATGGGCCACAACATTGCCTGTGGAATAGATCAAACGGAACGAACGATGCAATGATGCAACATCTTCAATGCTCATACAGAAGAATTCTG
>SESE01000078.1_pt1 | contig 41280 bp, 33 predicted proteins | sample 3171371 | NCBI WGS metagenome assembly SESE01 (sample SAMN06051881, study PRJNA518727) | freshwater metagenome | biome: subpolar coniferous forest; feature: holomictic lake; material: water; isolation source: holomictic Lake 442, 13 m depth | place: Canada: near Kenora, Ontario | collected... | reverse complement strand
TCGCGGCCGCGCAGGCGTGTCGACATCACGCTGTGGGAGCGACTCGCTGGTTTCTGCTAGTGTCATTGTCGCTAGCCGGCACGCCGCCGGATCGTCTAGGGAGCATTGCATGGTGGCAGGCATCGTGGGATCGCTACGGCTCGGGTCGGGATTGCGCCGCCTACCGGGTAGGTTCGTTACACGCGAATGGCGGCTTCCCACAGGTATCGCTGCACTCCTCGGTCTGCTCCTGGCGCTGCCCCTGGCGGGTGCCGTTGCAGTAACGCCGGCAATCGCGACTGCGCCGTCGCCACCCGACTGTAGGGAGCAGGGTCTCATCGATTGCCCGTTGCCGTATGACGCGGTCCTGCCGGCGGCGGCTGAGATGCTCAGCTGGGACCCGGAGACGCGGGTCGTCGGCTTTCGCAATACCTATAGGCTCTATCGCGGGGATGCGTTCCACGCGCCGCGCGGCAAAGCAAAGGTGTTACAGCGGCTCGCGGGAGTAGTGCCGCCCATTCGCTACGATGCGGATGGAAAGAGTGCGGGCATAGACGACTACATTCGCAGCCAGCGGGTTACGGGCCTGCTGATCCTCAAGGACGGCCGGATCGCCTACGAGTACTACGGGCAGGGCAATACCGATCGTACGTTGTGGACCTCCCGCTCGGTCGCCAAGTCGGTCGTGTCAGTGCTGGTGGGGGTCGCGGTCCGCGAAGGCTTCATTCATGACGTATCGGACCCGATTACCCGCTACCTTCCGGAACTGAATGGGACGGCCTGGGACGGCGTAACGCTGCAGGAGCTGCTGCAGCACAGCTCGGGCACCGTCTGGAACGAAAATTACGCGGACCCTCAGTCGGACTTCGCGCGTCTGACCCGCTGCGAGGCGCTGCCGGAGCCCTACCCTTGCGTGCTGGAGCTGATCCGTTCAGTTAAGCGTATGCCGGGGGTACGCTCGGGCGAGGTTTGGTCATACAACACCGGTGGCGCGTGGCTGGTTGGGCGACTGCTGGAGAAGGCGACCGGCATGACGCTGGCCCGCTACCTCGAGACCCGTGTCTGGAGCCGCTACCCAATGGAGCGGGACGGCGTCTGGCAGGCGCTGGTCCGGGGGGAGATCGACATGGGTGGCCACGGCTTCAACGCCACCTTGCGGGACTGGGGCCGGTTCGCGCTCTTCGTCCAGCAGGGCGGGCGTCTGCCGTCAGGCGAGGTGTTGCTGCCGGCAGACTGGCTGCAGCGGTCGACCAGCTGGACCCGAGCGCGCGGCTCGGTGACCCCTGCGACCCCTGACGGCCAGTACGGCTACCAGTGGTGGTTTGGTGGTCTGGAGCCTTCCGTTCACCGCGCCCCTGGTGACGCCGAGACGATGCGCCAGTCGTTTTGGGCGGAAGGCATCTACGGCCAGGCGATCGCCATCAATCCGGCCCAGCGGTTGGTGATGATCCAGTGGTCGGCCTGGAAGGAGGCTGAGCCGCCGGCCTCCATGTACGAGGAGCAGGTGCGCTTCTTCAACGGCGCCTCCCGGGCGCTGCGTGGCGTCTCATCGGCCATCGACGCCGGCGGCCAGCGGCCCGACCCGGGCCGTCCCTGACGGGCAGCGGGCCGCCACGTTTGACCGCGCGGCCGTCGGCAGGACCGGTCAGAATACGGGTCGTCCTGTCCCGTCCGAGATACGCCCCGATGAAAAGCCACGCGACGCCCCGCTCCAAGCTGTCTGACGTCGGTACGACGATCTTTGCGGTGATTGGCCAACTTGCGTCTGAGCACGACGCCCTGAACCTGGCGCACGGCTCGCCCAACTTCGCTTGTGACCCCCGGCTTGTGGATGCGGCGGTGGCGGCGATGCGCGCCGGTCACAACCAGTACGCGCCGATGACCGGACTGCCGGCGCTGCGCGCGGCCGTTGCCCACAAGTTTGCTCACCTCACCGGGACCCGCTACGACGTCGACGATGAGGTCACGATTGTTGCCAGCGCGAGCCAGGGTCTGTACGCGGCGATCAGCGGCCTGGTGCATGTCGGCGACGAGGTCATTTACTTCGAGCCGATAGCTACGCCCCGATCGTGCGGCTGCAGGGCGCGACTCCGGTTGCGATCAAGCTTTCCCCCGAGCGCGGCTTCCGGGTGGACTGGGACGAGGTGGCAAGGTGTGTCTCGCCGCGGACCCGCATGATCATCATCAACACGCCGCACAACCCGTCCGCGACGGTGTTCTCCGCTGAGGATCTGGAACGACTCGCGGCGCTGACCCGTGGTACCGACATCGTCGTCCTGTCGGACGAGGTTTACGAGCATGTGGTGTTCGATGGCGGCGTGCACCAGAGCGTGGCCCGCCACGCCGAGCTCGCGGCCCGTAGCGTGATCGTCTCCTCTTTCGGCAAGTCCTACCATGTCACCGGTTGGCGGGTCGGGTACTGCCTGGCGCCGGCTGAACTGACCGAAGAAGTCCGCAAGATCCACCAGTTCATGATGTTCGCCGCCGATACGCCGATGCAGTACGCGCTGGCCGAGATGCTGGCCGACGAGCAGACCTATCTGGGTTTGTCGGCGTTCTACCAGCACAAGCGCGACCTGCTTGCGCAGGCGCTTGCCGGATCGAGGTTCGACCTGCTGCCCAGTGAGGGCAGTTTCTTCATGTTGGCGCGCTATAGCCGCATCTCGGCGCAGAGCGACAGCGACTTCGTGCTGCAACTGATCCGCGATGCCAAGGTCGCGACGATCCCGCTGTCAGCGTTTTACAGCGATGGCACTGACCATGGCCTGATACGGCTGAGTTTCGCCAAGGACGACGCGACACTGATAGAGGGGGCGCGACGCCTGTGTGCGGTATGAAGGCGCTCTCGCGGATCACTGCAGGTTTCTGTGCGGCTCTGATGCTGTCCGCGCTGCCGGTCCAGGCTGACACGCCGGAAGGCGCACGGACCCAAGCCCGCGCGCTGCTGGCGGACCTGGTGGCGGTCGATACGTCGCCTGACTCGGGTCGTGTGCCGGTGCTCACGGCGCTGCTCGCGGCGCGCTTCGCGGCAGGCGGTTTCGAGGCGCGTGACATCACTGTTGTTCCGCACAAGGGCACCTCGTCGCTGGTCGTTCGCTATCGCGGCGACGGCAGCGGCGGACGGCCGATCGCGCTGCTCGTGCATCTGGATGTCGTGGCCGCGCGGGCCGAGGACTGGGGCCGCAATCCGTATTCGCTGGTCGAGGAGAAGGGTTACTTCATCGGTCGCGGCACGCTCGACGTCAAGCAGGAGGCGGCGCTGATGGCGACCACCTTCCTGACCTTGCGTGCACGCAGCTTCGTGCCGACGCGCGATCTGATCCTTGTTTTCACGGGTGACGAGGAGACGGACGGCGAAACGGCCGAGGACCTGGTGACACATCACCGCGAGCTCGTGGACGCGGAGTTCGCGCTCAACAGTGACAATCTAGGCGGCGGCGTGCTGGATGAGGTCGATGGTCGGCCACGGCTGTTCCGGGTGCAGGGTGCCGAGAAGGCGTCGCTGATCTACTCCGTTGAGGCTCATGGCACCGGCGGCCACAGCTCCCAGCCGCGAGCCGACAACGCGATCTTTGCATTGGCCGATGCACTCGCCGCGATCGAGCGCTACCGGTTTCCGGTCATGTGGAATGACTGGACGCGTGGTGACTTCCGTGAGACCGCAAGCACGGCGCCTGCGCCGCTCGCGACAGTCATGCGGGCGTTCGCGAAGAACCCGCGCGACCGGCATGCCTCGGACATGCTGTCGGCAGATTCGGTCTACGTCGGGCGGGTGCGCACCACCTGCACCGCGACGATGCTGGCGGGTGGCCATGCGCCGAACGCGCTGCCGCTGACCGCGAAGGCCACAGTCAGCTGCCGGGTCTTCCCTGGTATGACGGCGGCTCAGGTGCTACAGACGCTGCAGCGCCTCGCGGGGCCCAGGGTCGCGGTGAAGATGAACGCTGACGTGCTCGTCTCCGACGCCTCGCCGCTGCGGGCCGATGTGATGGCGGCCGTGGCGCGGGCGGTGTCCGCCGCCAATCCTGGCGCTCGAATCGCCCCGACCCAGTCGTCGTATGCGACGGATGGTGCGGTTTTCCGCGCCGCGGGCATACCGACCTACGGGGTCGGCGGAACATTCATTCGCGAGAGTGAGCAGTTTGCCCACGGGGTCAACGAGCGGATCCCGGTTGAGTCGTTCTATCGTGGGCTGGTGCATTGGGAGACGCTGATCCGCGCCTTGGCCAGTCGCTAGGAAGGTTGCGACTGCGTGATATCGTCGCCTCCCCGTTGTGGGGACGGCGGCCGCCGTTCTGGAGCAACTGCAGCGCATGAAACGCCTTCGCTTCCTCATCGGACTCGTGCTGTGCGCCGTGCTTGTCGCCGTGGCCTATGGCTGGTGGTTTACTGCGCCGGGTGCGATCAACGCTCGCGCTGGGCGGGCCCGCGCGGCCATTGGCAAGCCGCTGGTCGACCGGCACGCGCTAGACGCTGCGATGCGGTTGCAGCCTCTGGCCACTTCCAGCGAGGAGCAGCGACTGGCGCAGGAAGCGGTGTTGGCCGCCGACCACCTGCTGGACCTTGCTTTCGCTGATGCCCTGCGTGCGGCAACCGACCGCCCGCCGCCAGTCACTCCACTCGCCCAGGCCGCGCAGCAGCGCCTGGACCACGCCGCGCAGCAACTGGTCGATGACAACCTGCAGACCCAGCAGTTGTCGGCAGCGCTCGCGAGGGCAAGGCCCGATAAGGCCGGTCCGCTGGAGGCGGCGCTGGCGCTGGCGCAATCCCAGTTCGAGGTCGACCAGTATGAGTTTGACCGAGCCGCCAAGGCGCTGCTGGAGGCGGGTGGCGATCTGCGCGGTAAGATTCAGGCGTTGGTTGCGGAGCACAGATCGCCCGTTCGTCCTGCCAGCGTTGCCGCTGCAGACACGATGCCGCGTGCTGGGCTTGTGCGGATGCTGGTCCGTGGGCGCGAACTGTGGAGCAAGCGGGCGGCAATTGACGCTGCGCGTTCCGACCTCGATGCTGCGGGTGCCCTCCTCGCCGAGGCGCGCATGGCCCTCGCGCAACGCGTCCATGCTCGGACGACAGCGCAATCAGCGGGTTCCGCGGTGCTGCTGGCAGAGTCCCGGCAGCTTACCCTGGACCAGCGTGAGCTGCGTGCAATGGACGAACGACTGATTGCTGAGCGCGACGTGACCCGTATCTATGCCCAGTGGCGAGCGCTGGTCGTTGAGCAGGCGACGATTTGCCTGCATCGGATCCTGCGCGCAGTTGCGACGATTCTTGTCGCCTGTCTGCTGCTGTTGTTTGTCGGTGGCTGGCTTGCAAAGGCTCTTGAGCGGCTAAAGGTAGATCGCCGTCAGGTGGAGACGCTGCGCACGGTGACGACGGTCACGTTGCAGATCGCAGCGCTGTTCGTGATGGTGCTGGTTATCTTTGGCCCCCCCAGCCAGCTCGGTACGATGCTGGGTCTGGCAGGTGCGGGGCTCACCGTCGCGCTGAAGGACTTCATCGTTGCGTTCATTGGTTGGCTGGTGCTGATGGGCCGCAATGGCATGCGGATCGGTGACTGGGTCGAGATCAACGGTGTCGCCGGCGAAGTCGTCGAACTCGGCATGTTCCATACCGTGTTGCTGGAGACGGGCAACTGGACCGACTCCGGGCATCCGACCGGACGGCGGGTCACTTTCACCAACAGCTTTGCTATCCAAGGTTATTACTTCAATTTCTCGACCAGCGGACAGTGGCTGTGGGACGAGCTGCAGCTGATCGTGCCGGCGGGCCAGGATCTGTACGCGGTCGTGGCCGCGATCAGCCGCAAGGTGCAGGAGGCAACGGCCGAGAATGGTCGGCTTGCCGAAGAGGAGTGGCGCCGCGCGGCGCCGTCCCGGCAGCTGACCGGCCTGTCGGCTGCGCCGGCAATCAACGTCAAGCCCGTTCTGGGGGGTACCGAGATCTCGTTGCGTTACATCTCGCGCGCTGCCGAACGCTATGCGCTGCGGGCGAGACTGTACGAGGCCGCTGTAGAGCTGCTCGCGCTGAGCGGAACCGATAGCTCCGTGCCAGCGGCGAGCCGCCCATGACTGGCCGCGCCGCGCCGAGCGCAGCTCGCAAGCCCCGGCGGGTAGCGCTCGGCGGCACCGAGGTGCTCAGCCACGGGCTGCCATTCGCGTTCTGGCAGGACCTCTACCACCTGACGATGACGGTTCGCTGGCCGCTGCTGTTCGCTGGCTTCGGTCTGTGCTTCATCGGCTTCAACTTGTTGTTTGCCTGCCTTTACTGGATCGCGCCTGACTCCATAGCGAACATCAACCCACCCGGGTACCTGGGCGCGTTCTTCTTCAGCGTCGAGACACTGGCGACTGTCGGCTACGGTGATATGCATCCGCAGACGGTCTACGGGCACTCCGTCGCAGCTCTGCAGATCTTTATCGGCATGTTGTATCTGGCGTTGTTGACTGGCGTCGTGTTTGCGCGCTTCTCGCGACCGAACGCACGCATGCTGTTCGCTGCGGTGGTGGTGGTGCGGCCGCTCTATGGTCGGCGGACGCTGATGCTGCGCGCGGCCAATGCCCGCCAGAACCTGATTGTCGAGGCGACTGCCCGGTTGCGGTTGGTGTACGACTGGACCTCCTCGGAGGGCTTCCAGCTCCGGCGCGTCGTGGACCTTGAGCTCGTGCGTGAGGAGCAGCCGTTGTTTGTGCTCGGCTGGATGCTGATGCATGTCATTGACGACACCAGCCCGCTGGCCAAGGAAACGCCGGAGTCGCTGGCCGCTTCCAGCGCGGTTCTCAGCCTGACGCTTAGCGGTACCGACCAGACGACTGGCCAGGTATTGATGGGCCGAGTCGAGTACGCAGCGGATGCGATTCGTTGGAACCACAGTTTCTGCGACGTGCTTAGTCGCAACGCCGACGGCGTGGCGGTGTACGACTACCGGCATTTCGATGATATCGAGGAGCTGCCGCCCAGCACAGACGCTGTGCCTTGACGCTAGGCGGGTGCGAGCGGGCCTGCCGCGGGTGTTGCACCGACCTGCTCCGGGACCGCCGCCCGCCGCCGTGTTCTAGGCGGTAGGCTCCTCGACACCGACTTCAACCAGCACGGCGCCTTCGGTGACTCGGTCGCCGCGGGCGTAGTGTACCGCGAGTACTCGTCCGGCCTTCGGTGCCAGGATTGCGTGCTCCATCTTCATCGCTTCCACGACCATCAGCGTGGCGCCCGCCGCGACGAGGTCGCCTACCGCAACGGACACTGACACAACGGTGCCAGGCAGGCGCGCGATCAGCTCGCCTTCGTGGACCGAGGCGCTAACGTCGACGTGGCGCGGATCGATTAGCTCAAGGTCGATCCGGTGCACGCCACGCCATAGCGACATCCGGTCGCCATCGATCCACGCATCCGTGACGGCGCGGCAGCCGTCGACGGTCGCTGCCAGCGTCGTGCCGGTCAGGCTTGCGATGATGGCGTGCTCCTTTCCGTGGGTCACAACCCGCCAGTCAGCGCCGCGGCTTTCTACGCTCACCGCGTGCTCGTGTGAGCCGCAGCGCAACAGCAGGGTCTGTAGCGGGGGTAGTCCGATGCGAAACGCGTCGGTGCCGCTCCATGGCGAGCGCTCGGTCGCCGCGTTCTGGTTGCGCAACACGAAGGCCATCGCAGCGAGACAAAGCTCGACGTGCGTTGGTGATGCCGGAGTCGCCAGCGCGTCACCATGATCGGCGACGAAACGCGTAGTGGGCGTCGTGGCGGCGAAGGTCGGGTGCGCGAGCGCCTCGGCGAGCCACGCCGCGTTGGTGTCGACGCCGACGATACGCAGTGACGCGAGGGCCCGCCGCAGCCGGACGATCGCCTCATCACGGCTGGCGCCGTGCGCAATGACCTTGCCGAGCAGCGAGTCGTAGTGCGATGAGACGGTGTCGCCGGTCTCGAAGCCGGCATCGACGCGCACGCCGGGAAGGTTGTGCGGCCACTGCACCCACCGCAGCGCGCCGGCGCTGGGAACGAAGCCGGCGGCAGCGTCTTCGGCACAGACGCGCACTTCAATTGCGTGTCCGCAGGGTTCTGCATCGTCTGTGTCGGCCGGCAGGAGTTCTCCTGCGGCGATGCGCAGCTGCCATTCGACCAGGTCGAGACCGAGCACCTCTTCGGTGACCGTGTGCTCCACTTGCAGGCGGGTGTTCATCTCCATGAACCAGAACTCGCCGTCGGCGTACAGAAACTCGACAGTGCCGGCGTTCTGGTAGCCGACTGCGTGCGCCACTGCGCGACCGGCTGCATGCAGGCGGCTGCGGACGTCGGCGGCGATCTGCGGTGCCGGCGCCTCCTCGATCAGTTTCTGGTGACGACGCTGCACCGAGCAATCCCGTGTCGCGAGGCAGCGGACGGTGCCGGCGGAGTCCGCCAGTAGCTGTACCTCGACGTGACGCGGCGCGGGCAGATAGCGTTCGAGTAGCAGCGTTGGGTCGCCGAAGGCGCTCTCGGCAAGGCGTCGCGCGCTCGCTATGGCCGGTTCCAGGTCAGCAGCGCTCAGGACGATCTGCATGCCCTTGCCGCCGCCACCGCCGCTGGGCTTGATGATCAGCGGGAAGCCGACCTTGAGCGCCTCTGCGACGAGGGTTTCGGCAGCCTGGTCGGTGCCGTGGTAGCCCGGCAGCACCGGGACGCCGGCGCGTTGCATGGCTTCTTTCGAGGCGCTTTTTGAGCCCATGGCCTCGATCGCGGCAACCGGCGGGCCGATGAACGTAATGCCGGCATCGCGACAGGCGGCGGCAAAGTCCGCGCGTTCCGAGAGGAACCCGTAGCCGGGGTGCACGGCATCGGCGCCGGCGCGGCGGGCGATGTCGAGAATCTTGCTGGCGTCCAGATAGCTCTCGCGGGGCGCGGCGGCGCCCAGGCGCCAGGCTTCATCGGCGAGGCGAACGTGGCAGGCGTCGGCGTCAGCGTCCGAGTAAACCGCGATCGTGTGGATGCCGAGTCGACGGGCGCTGCGGATAACGCGGACGGCGATTTCGCCGCGGTTGGCGATCAGTAGGCGACGAAACATTAGCGGGCCCATCCTGGTGCGCGACGCTGCAAGGTGGCTTCAAGTCCGTCCTGCGCTTCCGGGGTCGCGCGCAGGTGCGCGAGTCGTTCTGACAGCGTCGCTGCCAGTGCATTGTCTGGCTTGCGATGGCCGACCTCGTCGAGCAGCGCCTTGCAATTGGCCAGAGCGAGCGGCCCGCCAGCGGCGAGCTCGATTGCGATGCGCAGGGCCTCGGCGCCGAGTCTGGCGCTGTCGACCACTTCATGTAGCAGGCCAAGCTCGCGAGCGCGAGCGGCCGGGATGGCCTCGCCGCTCAGGAAGTAACGGCGTGCTTGGCGCAGGCCGATGGCCTCGATCACATAAGGCGAGATGATGGCAGGCACTATCCCCAGACGCACCTCGGGAAGACGAAACTGCGCTTCCTCGCCGCCGACGGCGATGTCACAGGCGGTGGCAAGTCCCACGCCGCCGCCGAAGGCCGGGCCCTGGACGGCGGCGACCGTGGGCTTCGGGCAGCGACGCAGCGCCAGCAGTACCGCGGCAAGCTGGCGGGCGTCGGCGATGTTTTCAGCGAGCGGCGCCTGCCCTAGCGTGATCATTCCGGTCAGGTCGGCGCCGGCACAAAATGCGCGCCCGGCGGCGCGAATCACGATGACCCGCGTTGCATCGCGCGCACTGTGGGTTGCGATCGCCGCAGCGAGCGCGGCGATCAACTGGGCGTCGAGCGCATTGCGCTGCGCGGGACGGTTCAGCGTCAGCTGGACGATGCCCGGCAGTGGCTCGGACTCGAGGAGAGTGGTGTCCATCGGCTACATCCTGAAGATGCCGTAGCGGGTATCCGCCACCGGCGCATTACGGACCATTGCGAGCGCGAGGCTGAGCACCCGGCGCGTGTCGATCGGGTCGATGACGCCGTCGTCCCACAGGCGGGCGCTGGCGTAGTACGGGTGGCCCTGTAGGTCGTACTGGCGTCGGATTGGATCCATGAATGCGTCCTCCTCTGTGGCCGTCCACGGGTTGCCTGCAGCCTTGAGCTGGTCGCGCCGGATGGTGGCGAGCACCGTCGCGGCTTGTTCGCCGCCCATGACGGAGGTGCGGGCGTTCGGCCACTGGAACATCAGCCGTGGGCCATAGGCACGGCCGCACATCGCATAGTTGCCGGCGCCGTAGCTGCCGCCGATGACGAGGGTGAGCTTGGGTACCTGCGCTGCCGCGACCGCGGTGACCATCTTGGCGCCGTCGCGGGCGATGCCGCCGGCTTCGGCACGACGTCCGACCATGAAGCCGGTGATGTTCTGCAGGAACAGCAGTGGAATCTTCTCGCGCGCACACAGTTCGACGAAGTGCGCGCCCTTCAGCGCGCTCTCGGAGAACAGGATGCCGTTGTTCGCAACGATGCCCACCGGATAGCCACCGAGATGGGCGAACCCCGTGACCAGCGTCGTGCCGTAGAGGGCCTTGAATTCGTTCAGCTCCGAGCCATCGACGATGCGGGCGATCACCTCGCGGGCATCGTAGGGCTTGCGCAGGTTCGAGGGCACTACGCCGTAGAGCTCACTTGCCGCGTAGAGCGGTTCGCGTGGCGCGACCGGCGGCTCGCGGTCCAAGGGTGGGCGCAGGCGTGCAACGATGCTGCGGGCGATGGCGAGCGCGTGCGCGTCATTTTCGGCGTAGTGGTCGCAGACGCCCGATTCGCGGCAGTGTACGTCGGCGCCGCCGAGGGACTCCGCATCGATCTCCTCGCCCGTTGCGGCCTTGACCAGCGGCGGGCCACCGAGGAACACCTGGCCCTGATTGCGCACAATGACGTTCTCGTCGGACATCGCAGGAACGTAGGCACCGCCAGCGGTGCAGGAGCCATGGACCACGGCGATCTGCGCGATGCCAGCAGCCGACAGGTTGGCTTGGTTGTAGAAGATCCGTCCGAAATGGTCCCGGTCGGGGAACACCTCGTCCTGCGCCGGCAGGAACGCCCCGCCGCTCTCGACCAGGTAGATGCAGGGCAGGTGATTCTCGCGGGCGATCTCCTGCGCGCGCAGGTGCTTCTTCACCGTCAGCGGGTAATAGGTTCCACCCTTCACGGTCGGGTCGTTGGCGACGATCACGCATTCCCGGCCGGCCACTCGGCCGATGCCGGTCACGATGCCGGCAGCGGGCACTTCGTTGCCATAAAGACCATGCGCTGCGAGTGCCGATAACTCCAGAAAGGGCGCGCCGGGGTCGAGCAGCAGGTCGATTCGCTCGCGCGCGAGCAGGCGGCCGCGGTCGCGATGCTTCTCGACGGCCTTGGCCGAGCCACCGGCAGCGGCCAGTCGTATCTTTTCTCTCAAATCGGCGACGATAGCGCTCATTGCGTCGACGTTCGCTCCAAAATCGGCGCTTTTAACGTCAATCTGACTCTTGAGGCGAAACATCTTGCGGTCACCTGTCCGTTTGTCGGACAATTATACTATCTGATCAAAACATAGGATGCCAGCATGGCGGACCTGGGCGCGCAGCACGACGATGACCTTGATATCGGCCTCGGCGAGGACATGATCGCGCTGCGCCAGGCGGTCCATCGCTTCGCACAGGAGCGTATCGCGCCGCGGGCCGCTGAGATCGATCGGACGGATATTTTTCCGCGCGACCTGTGGTCGGCGCTTGGTGAGCAGGGATTGCTGGGAATGACGGTACCTGAGTCGCTGGGAGGCTCGGGGCTGGGCTATCTCGCCCATGTGATCGCGATGGAGGAGATCTCGCGCGCCTCCGGCTCCGTGGGGCTTAGCTACGTCGCCCATTCCAACCTCTGCCTCAACCAGTTGCGGCTAAACGCGACGCCCGCACAGGCCGCCCGTTACCTGCCGAAGCTGATTTCCGGGCAGCACGTAGGGTCGCTGGCGATGTCCGAGACCGGTGCGGGCTCGGACGTCGTTGGAATGTCGCTTCGTGCCGACCGGCGCGGGGATCGTTTCGTGCTCAACGGCCGCAAGATGTGGATCACCAATGGCCCCGATGCCGATGTCGTCGTGGTCTATGCCAAGACGCTCCCCAACGCCGGCGCGCGCGGCATCACGACCTTTATCGTGGAGCGCGGCACCAAGGGCTTTAGCGTCGCGCAGAAGTTGGACAAGCTCGGCATGCGTGGCTCATCCACGGGCGAGCTTGTTTTCGACGATTGCGAGATCCCGGCTGAGAATATCCTCGGCGCCGAGAATGGTGGTGTCGCGGTGCTGATGAACGGGCTCGACTACGAGCGCGTCGTCATCTCCGGCGGTCCTGTCGGACTCATGGCCGCGGCTTTGGACGTTACCCTGCCCTACGTTCGCGAGCGGCGGCAGTTCGGTCGGCCGATCGGGACTTTCGAGCTGATGCAGGGCAAGATTGCCGATATGTACACCAGTCTGCACGCCAGCCGTGCCTTCGTGCACGCCACGGCAAGGGCCTGTGACGCGGGCACAAAAACCCGCCGCGCCGCTGCCGCCTGCTTCCTGCAGGCCTCAGAGGCTGCTGTCCGTGTCGCGCTGGAGGCGATCCAGGCGCTCGGTGGCAACGGTTATACGAACGATTATCCAACGGGTCGGTTGCTGCGCGATGCGAAGCTCTACGACATAGGTGCCGGAACCAATGAAGTGCGGCGCATGCTGATCGGGCGTGAGCTGATCGGAACGGGTGAATGACCGCGTTCGAACCGATTCGGTTCGAGCCGGGCTACCGGCGCGTCGCGACGGCGATTGCGGCACGTATTCTCGATCGCACGCTGCGCGAGGGCGATTCGCTGCCTCCGGAGACGGAGCTCGCCGAGCAGTTCGCGGTCAACCGCTCGACGATCCGCGAGGCGTTGCGCGAACTGGAGAGCGCAGATCTCGTGACGCGCCGTCGCGGCACGAAGCGCATGGTGGTGACTCGTCCTGCCGCCGACCAGATCGCCGGTCGCGTCGGCCAGTCGCTCGCACTACACGATGTGACTGTGCGCGAGGTCTGGCAGACGCTAGAGTTGATCGAGCCGCCGATTGCGGCAGAGGCGGCGCTGCATGCTGATGCTGCGGCCATCGAGCAGCTGCGTGCGGCCGTCAGTCGCTACGCTGCCGACCATGAGACGGCGCAGCAGGCGGTCGCTGGCGTCGCTGACTTCTTCCGTGCAGTCGCGGCGGCCAGCGGTAACCGCGTTCTGCCGATGACCCAGGAGCCGCTACTACTGCTGCTCGTTGCGGCGCTGGAAGTGATGATTGACCGTGCGCCTCCGGCACGCGGCCGCATTGCGGTAGCGCAACAGCATGTGCTCGCAGCAATCGAGGCTCACGATGCGGTTGCGGCCCGTGACTGGATGGGCAAGCACGTACGCGACTTTCGTCGCGGCTTCGAGATCAGCGGGATCGACGTTGATTCACCGGTGCCCGCGCCACGCCGGGACTGACCTGCTCGCTGGATGCGATCATTCCGCGGCGATGCCGCGTCGCTCCCTGCCGTGATAGTTCGCTGTGGCCGCCAGCACCCGCAGCGCTTGTACGTTTGAGCAAGGCGCACTGGCGAGCGTCAGTGCCCGCGTGACCTGGATCGCCCCGCTGCTCGCGCCGCCCCCCTTCCTCCCGCTTGCCGGGCAGCCGCCGAACGTCATCTCGTCCAGGTGCGACAGTTCGCCGGGCTGGCAGCGGGCATCCCCTGTGCCACGAATGACTGCTGGATAAGCGGCCGGAAACGGCAGCGGACCGCGTGCGGGGACTGCGGCCACCACCAGTACGCCGCGCTCCGTCGCGCGCGCGATCGCAGCGGCCAGACATTGCCGGTCCGCCGCGAGTCCGAGGCTCAGGTGCAAAAGATGGGCGCCCTGCTCCACACCCCAGTCGACGGCAGCTGCGACCGTGGCAGCGCTGGTGCGGCCGGCGGCGTCGAAGACTTGTGCCAGCACAAGCTCGACGCCGGGATTACCGCGGGTCAGCAGCGCGCACAGACGCGTACCGTGACCGGTCGGATCGCTCGTCGGCTCGCGGGTGACGACGCGTGTTTCGTCTGCGACGAAGCGAGCGCTTGCGATGGCATCGTGCAGCAGCCCGCAGCTGTCAATGACGCCGACCCGCCAACGGGGCCGTTCAGCCACTGGCAGTTCCACGGCGGAGCTTGCCATCCTGCAGCAGCCACCACTGGTCCACCTGTTCGATGTCCTGCGCCTGGTGCGTGATCACGAGCCGCGTGCGGTGCGCGAAGCAGCTGTCCAGCGCGCGATGGATGGCTAGCGCCGACTCGCGGTCGAGCCCGCTGGTCGCCTCATCGAGGATCACGACCAATGGATCCCCGAGCGCTGCCCGTGCGAGGGCGATCCGTTGCCGCTGTCCCGTCGACAGGCCCGCCCCGCCCTCGCCCACCTGCGTGTCGTAGCCATCAGGCAGTTCGCGGACGAACCCGTCGATGCCTGCGCGGAGCGCGGCTTGGCGGACCGCGTCGTCGCTAGCAGTGGGGTGGCCATAGCGCAGGTTGTCGAGAATGGAGCCGCGGAACAGCATGGGAGAGTGCTCAACAACCACGATTCGTCGCCGTACGTCGTCGAGCCGGTAGCGCGTCAGTGGCGCTCCGTCCAGCCATACCGTTCCCTCGTCGGGATCGAGGAACCGTCGCAATACGTCGGTCAGTGTCGATTTTCCGGCCCCCGAAATGCCGCTGAGTACCAGCTTGGTGCCCGCATCGATCTGCAGGTCGACGCCGTCCAGCACCGGGCTGCCCTCGCGCCCTGCCCGTACGGTGACCGCCTTCAGGCGCAGGTCACCGCGTGCCGTGGCAGGCAGCTCGAGCGCGTCCGGTGAGTCCGGCACGACCGGCAGTCTGGAGAGGTCGCCCAGTCGCTCTAAACTGACCTTCGCCCGCTGGTAGCCGGTATACAGGCCAACCAGAGAGGATGCCGACCCCGCGCTGCGGCCGAGGTAGCTGACGTAGGCCACCAGCGTGCCTACGCTCAGCGCATCGTGCAGCACGTACCAGCCGCCGAGCAGGAATACGGCTGCCGTGGCGAGGTTGCCAAGAAAACCAGCAACGCCACTGGTCGCATAGGCGACCAGTTGCGCGCGGATGACGCGTGACAGGTAGTGATCGCCAAGCACGCCGAGGCGTTCGTCCTCGAGGCGTTGCGCCGCTGCGGCCTGCACGGCGCGAGCGCCGGCAAGGGTCTCGATCAGGAAGCCGCTGATGCCGCTGGCGGCTTCGCGTACCGATCGGGTTGACCGCTCAATCGACGGGCGGGCGTAGTGGCGCACGAGTAGCTGCAGTGGCAACAGTGCCAGGACCAGCACGCACAGGCGCCAAGACAGGCGCAGCATTACGGCGCTAACGACCAGCAGCATCAGCAGGCTGCTGATGAAGGTCGCCGCCGAATCTGTTCCGAAGCGCTGGACTTCTGCGACGTCTCCGTCGAGGCGCGTCACCAAATCGCCAACCGGAATCGTGCTGAGCCTGCGCGGGGAGACGCGCATCAGGTGTGCATAGAGAGACCGGCGCAGCGAGAACAGGGCGTGACCTGAAGCACGGACGTAGATCGCTCGATGTAGTGCGCCCAGCAGTGTACCGCTCAGTGCGATGGCCAGCATTCCGGCGCAGGCCCACGCAAGCTCGTTGAAGTGGCGGCCGATCAGGCCGTCGTCGATCACCATGCGTGTGAGCAGCGGTTGGGATGCCGACAAAACCGCGATTAGCAGTCCGAGTAAAACAGAGCCCACCAGCGCAGCGAGCTCTGGCCGCAGGTGCGGCCAGAGTGTCGCCACGATGCCCTGGCGTTCAGCGTGCAGGAAGGACCCGGAGGCTGGCCAGCGACTGGTCGCCGCAGTCGGGCAGCTTCAGATTGGCGCGTTTTTCCAGCGTGACTGGGTCATAGAAGCCGACATCGCACATCGCACCGCCCATGTAGATCTCATGACCGTCGGTGGCGAGGTTGACGGAGTAGAAAGTGTGGTCGAGTGGCACCCGGCCGGCAAGGACGTGGTGCTCCATGTCGACTTTGGTAAGCGTCGAGTAGACGCCGTACGCCCACTTGCGATCCGGTGACAGCACGGTCGAGAAGATAAGTGCCGAGGTATCTTCAAAATCGAAGAACTCAAGCTTGTCGGTTGTGACATCCAGGGACATCAGGCCCGTCTTCATCGTGGTCTTGCCGTCGTTGGTGGCATCGGAGATCACCGGGCTGGTGAAGACGCCACTGGGTTCGGTGACGGGCCAGAACGCGAGCAGGTCCGGCTGGCTGTGCGAAGGCATGTCCCACTTCAGGATGCCGCGGCTGTTCAGCTGCTTTCCGGTGGCGACATCATACTCGTACAGGTCGAAGCCGATCGCGTAGAACGAATTGCCGGACGGGCGCATTAGCATCATGTGCAGGCGACGCGGCGCGGGATAGGTGCGGATCGCCTTTGCGCTGCGTCCGGCATTGGTCTTGAACACCGCGAAACGTGGCTCCTGCACCTGAAACTCGCTTGGCAGCAGCTTCGTCGGCAGTTCATAGACGATTAGCTCTTTGCCGTCGGGAGTGATCGTAAACGCGCAGAAGTCCTTGACGCGCTCTCCGGGCGTGGACAGGTCGGCGCGAAATACCTCCTTGCCGGTTTTCAAGTCAATGCCGGAGATGCTCTCCATGCGGTTGACCAGCACATACGCCACTTTGCCATCCGGTGAGGGTACGATTGTCGTGATCAGGCTGCCGGCGTTCGGAATGTGGAACTCCGACACGACGCTGCGTTTGGCCGCGTCGATGACGTACAGCTTGTCGGGCTTCGCGGCAGTCAGCAGCAGGTCGCCTGCAGCGGCGGTCGGTCCGATGGCACAGGCGGCCACTACCGCGACTAGGGCGACGGCCAGTAGGCCCGGGGATGTCATGCGCATGTCGCTGCTCACTTCTTCGGGAACACGGCGTCGAGTTCGCGCCAGTCGTTCTGTGCTGACGGCTTGCCGTCCGTCCAGTTCGGATAGGTGTTCATGATGTCCGGCACCTGTGCTGGCCACCAGCAAGGGTCCGAGCAGCCGTACAGGTCGGCCTCCATAGGTTGGCACAGCGAGGCGACGCCGCCGAACGCGTCCACCTCCCAGCCTGGGTCGAAGGTCGTTGCGCAGCCAGCGACGCTGTCCATTGCGACGACCTCGTCGACGTGGCCAGCAGCGGCTGCTTTTAGTAGCAGCTCGGCCTTCTTGTTGGTGGGCTTCAGTTCACTCATGCGTTAGCACTCCTCGGCTCGAGGTGGCGTACAAAGAATTCAGGATTGGCGCGTTGGATCTGTGCGTACACGCGCACACCGAAATCAACCCAGCTGCGCAGCAGGTTGCAGTAATGGTAGGTGCGGTGGTGCGGGTCACCATAACGCGCATAGGACTCGTGGTAACAGCCGCCCGAGCAGAGATTGCGGATACGGCAGGTCTGGCAGTGTGTTCCTTCGCGATTCACGGCCTTGTCGACGAACGCGCCGAGGCTCACGGTGTCAATGCCGGTGGCGACGTTGCCAAAGGTAGGCAGGTCGGAGCCGGTGAATCTGTGGCAGAGGTTCAGGTCTCCCTCGGCGTCCACTGCCAGCAGTCCAACACCACCGCCGCATGGGACTGACTTGCGGCGGCCCTCATGCAGATCGGTCATCAGCTGGTGCATGTTGGAGAAGCCGTTGTTGCGGCCGGCCAGTGCGTGCTGCAGGTAGTTCTCGCCGAGTCGCTCGAAGGCTCGATGCACCTCGAGCATCTCTTCGTCGGAGAGCGCATGGCCTTCGGTATCGGACGCGGTCACAGGCGCGTATCCGACTTCGTGGAAGCCCAGCTCGAACTTGAGGTGTTCGTGGATCGCCTCTACGCCGGTGTTGCCGGCGCCGAGCGTGACGCGCGCGCCGACCGGGCGCGAGCGATAGCGTTCCAGCAGCAGCGCCACCTTGCGGGCAACGACGTCGTAGGTGCCCTTGCCGCCGACCGTCTTGCGGTGTCGATCGTGAATTGCCTGCGGGCCATCCATCGAAACCGAGATGCCGAAGCGATGGGAGTCGAAGTAGTCGATCAACGCGGGCGTCAGGAGTGTCGCATTGGTCGTAAGAGAAAAATCTACCCGCTTGCCGGCGCGGTTGCTCACCACCTCGGCGTAGTCGACCACTTCCTTGATTAGCGGCACGTTGGTTAACGGCTCACCACCGAAGAAGACGATGTTTATCTTGTCGCGTTGCTCCCCGGCTTTTAGCAGCATGTCGACGCTGCGTGCCGCCGTCACGAAGTCCATGCGCTTGCCTAAGGAAGGCTTCACGAGGTCTTCCTTGTAGCAGTATGTGCAGGACAGGTTGCAGCCGGTGTTGACGTTCAGCACCAATGTGCTGAGCGGGAACGCAGTGACTTTGGCGCTGGTTGGGTTGATCGGCTTTAGCGATCCGGAGATCTGCAGAACCTCGAGCTTGCTCAGTTCTGCGGTAAAAGCACGGATCCGCTCCGGCGGGAATCTGCCGGCAAGTTCTGTCACGAGCTGGTCGGTCGTCCGGCCGCCTTTGAGGCGGCAGGCGTCAATCACCGCAAGTCCGAGGTCATCCACGCCGAAAACTGCGGTTGTTGGTACGTGCAGTAGATAAGCGTCGGTGTCGGTACGGACGAGATGGCCGTTCCAGGCGTTGAACTCGAGGCTGTCGTTTGTGCTGTGCATGGGTGTTTTCAGGTGCGCTTTTAGTAGATCGGCGTCGTGATCCAGCGCTGCACGGTGACGATCAGATGCGAATCGCCCTCGACGGTCGCGGTTCCATCACGAACGCGCGCGACTACCTTGAGGTTGGCCGTATTGTTTCCCGAGAACTCTCGTACCGGGTTGAGTCCCGCGCCAGCAGGTACGTAGCGGCCGCTGTTCTGAATCCCGCCACCAAAGGCTTCATCGTGCGTGCGCGCAGCTTCCGCATCGTACGGTAGCGTCGACCAGTCCGCCGCGATGGGGCCTAGCGAGAGAGTGTTGCCGGCGGCGTCCTTTGCCTGGCCGATCGCCTCGAATTGGGCAGTTACTGGCGCGATCTTGCCGCCACCGACACGTGCGATCCCGAAACTTGGCCTGATCTCAATCTTGTCGATTTTGTCGTAGACCGCGAACGCGCCCTGCCCGCTTGCACCCGCGATGCTGACGGTGCGAGCGCCGGTGGCGGCGTTAGACGCGATCTCGACGCTTGCACGGAGCGCGCCGGCTTCGGAGGCGAGAACTCGCGTTGTCGTGCCAGCCCCTAGTGACAGTGTCGCCGGCGACGTGATGCCGGTGGCCACCACGATGACGCTGCCAGAGCTACCGGCCTTCATCGCGCGCGGCAGCACGGCCAGCACTTGCGGCGGCGCATCGTTGCGTACAGCCGTCCAGTCGCCACCTTCCTCGGTGTGCTCGGGATCGAACCAGCGCCCGACGATGCGCGAGCCGTCTTCGGAGGCGGCAAAAATTTCTCGTGAGGCCCGACCGCCGAGCTCGGCGCGGCCGCGCCACTCGTAGCCGGTGTAGACGATCGCATGCGACTCGCCGCCGACGCTGGCGCCTGCGGTGTCCTTCAGGCGGTAGTGTGCCGTGTAGCCGCCATGGCCATCGGCGGCGATTTCCGCGGTTCCATACAGGTCCCGTCCGCTCGGCTCGTGGCCAACGACGACCCAGCTGCCGGAGAGGTCACGAGCAGCGCGCTGCGACCAGGTGGTCCACGCGGGCGTCGTGAGGGGCAACAACTGGCCGAGCTTGGGCGGCAGTTCGGTCGAGGCGATCGTCCACCACGGGCGGTCGCGGCCAGAGGCCTGGTACTCGAGCGAGGTGAACTGGCCTACATGGAAGTGCATGTGCTTGAGCCAGTCGGCGCTATCGCGGCGCTGCAGCGCGACGCGGGCCAGCGAGTGGCAGCGGCCGCACATGGTGGCAAGTTCCGGGCCGAGGTCCAGGTCCTTGGCGTTCGGTCGGCGTTCAAGTGCAAAACGGCCCGGTGCGGCTTCGCTGGGCGCCAGCCCCTGCGTATCCGACAGGTAGCGGACAATGCCGTCGTGGACATCTTCCGGCAGGGCCAGTCCGTGCACCTGGTGCATCCGGAACAGGGTCATGACCCACCCTTCCGGCGTTTTGCGGATTGAGTTGATGCGTTCGAACGCGCCGTCGTGCTCCAGATGGCAGCCCGAGCAGTAGGTGCGCACCAGGGCCTGTCCGTTGGGCGCGTCGGTGGCGTGCGCTGACGGCGCAACGGCAAGGACCAGCCCGAGCAGGGCGGCATTAAGCCTGAACATTTTTGGTAGACCGATCGACACGGGTTCAACCTCCTGCGGAAATACCTTCGGCGGCGCGCGACGACAGCGCTCCGGCGGAATGGAGCCAGCGTACAGCAGCTGCGATCGCGGGGCGGGGACGATCCAGCACGCTGGCAGCCTCGGCCAGCGTCGCGTTTCCGGCCCGCTGAATATAATGTAATAGGTCGACGAGCGGCACATCATCGACGAGCCAGACGCCGCGCGGCTGCGCGGCGGTGACGATAACTTCGCGTTCAAGGATCCGATCGCCGTCCATGACGGGTCGGCGCTCGATCGCCGCAGCTGCGGTGCCTGCCGCAGGGACGAGTGCGCGGTAGTCGCGGGCGGTGTCAGCCCAGAACGCCCCTAAGGGAATGTTTTCGGCGTAGAAGTCCGCCGCGGTCGACAGACAACGTTCCCAGATCGTCGCGTATCGGTCGGCCACAAATTTCTGCACCAGCGCCACGCTCTCGCCGGCCAGCGCCGAGCTTACCGCTGCGGCGACGACGCGGGCCCCGCGCAGCGCCTCATAGACGCCCTGGCCTGAGAGCGGATCCGGGCCGACGGCGGCGTCGCCTACGCGGAACAGGTGGTCCGGTCCGGGTCGTATCGCCCGGCGGGCATGGGAGGGACGGGCAACGAGCGTGCAGGTCGGTTCTGCGCCTTCCAGTGCATGGCGCAGGGCCGGTAGTGTCGCCGCGGCAGCGGCGAGCCAGGTCTCGGGATGGCGTTGGCGGGTGCGGCTCACCAGTTGCACCCACATCCGCCTGCCTTCCAGGACCAACCAGCACCAGCCCCAGGGCAAAGCGTGGATGGAGGTGCCCGGCTCCAGCGGCGTCTGGCGCGCGAAACGCTGGCCGATGGCCAGCATGCGCGGTCCACGCTCTTCCGGGCCGCGGCGGCCGCGCGCGTCGACGACGAACCGTGCCTGTATGTCGGCGCCGGCGCGAGTGCGCAGCCGCAAGCCGTTGGCACGGGGCTCGATTTCCAGGACCGAGTCGTCGTGCAGGATGACGCGGTCGGCGACGGCAGCTTTGCGCAGTTCGGCAGCAAGATCAGCGCGATCAACCAGCCACTCGAATCCCGACACGCTGCGACCTTCGCCCCAGCTGCCGCCGCGGGATACCGGGCCGCGCAGTACCTGCGCCGCTGACTGCAGGCCTTCCTCGAGGAGCAGTTCGTGGGTTCGTCGCGAGAGGCCCTCGCAGCCATGCACACCGCCCGCGGCGTACAGGTGCACGTCGATGCCGGCGCGCGCGAGTCGGCGGGCTACCGTGCAGCCTGCCGGTCCCCCGCCAATGACCGCGACGTCGATCTTCATGCGTGCGACTCCTCCACCAGGCCGAGTTCCTTGCGTTGCTGTTCGCGGATCAGGAACTTCTGGATCTTGCCGGTGACCGTCATCGGAAAGCCGTCGACGAACCGCACGTAACGCGGCACCTTGTAGTGCGCGATCTGGCCCTGGCAGAACGCGCGAATCTCATCCTCGGTGGCGCTCATGTTTTCCCGCAGGCGAATGCAGGCGCACACGGCTTCACCGTACTTCAGGTCCGGCACGCCAACGACGGCAACGTCCAGCACCGCCGGATGACGGTAGAGAAATTCTTCCACCTCTCGCGGCGAGATGTTCTCGCCACCGCGGATGATCATGTCCTTGACGCGCCCAACGATGTTGCAGTAACCCTGCTCGTCGATGACGGCGATGTCGCCGGTATGCATCCAACCGCCGCCGTCGATCGCCTCGTCGCTACGCTGCGGGTCGTTCCAGTAGCCTTGCATGACGCTGTAGCCACGCGTGAGAAGCTCCCCCGGAGTGCCGCATGGCGTGATTTCGCCAGCGGCGTCGACGATCTTGACCTCGACGTGGGGATGGATGCGGCCAACTGTGCTAACGCGCCGCTCGAGTGGGTCCGTCGCGCTGCTTTGAAAGGAAACTGGGCTGGTCTCGGTCATGCCGTAGCAGATCGTGACCTCCGGCATGTGCATCTCGTCCAGCACCCGACGCATCACCGCGATCGGGCATGGCGCACCCGCCATGATTCCGGTGCGCAGCGACGACAGATCGAACTCGGCAAAGCGTGGATGGCCGAGCTCGGCGATGAACATTGTCGGCACCCCATACAGCGCGGTGCAGCGCTCCGACGCCACCGTCTGTAGCACGGCCAGGGGGTCGAAAGCATCGCTCGGGTAGATGCTTGCAGCGCCATGGGTCACCGCGCCGAGCACGCCCATCACCATGCCGAAGCAGTGGTACATCGGCACTGGGATGCAGATTCGGTCGGTGGCGGTTAGCCGCATGCCCTCGCCGACAAAGTAGGCGTTGTTGACGATATTGAAGTGCGTAAGGGTCGCACCCTTCGGCAGGCCTGTCGTTCCGCTGGTGAACTGGATGTTGTACGGCTGATGAGGGTCGAGGGCCGCGGCGATTTTGGCGAGCGGTGCACCGTCACGGCGCGCGCCATCGGCGACCACCTCCGGAAATGCGACTGTGCCTGGCGTCGGGGTTCCGCCGATCTGAATCAATAGGCGCAGTTCAGGAAAGCAGGCGCAGGTGAGCTTGCCGGCGGCGGCCGTATCGAGTTCCGGGATCAGGCTGCGCAGCATCTGCACGTAGTTGCTGTTCTTGAGGTTGGCCGAATACACCAGCGCGCGCGCGCCGACGTGGCGTAGTGCAAACTCAAGTTCGGCGGTTCGGTACGCCGGGTTGACGTTGACCAGTATCAGCCCCGCGCGTGCCGCGGCGAACATCGTCAGATACCACTCGGCACAGTTAGGGGCCCAGATCCCGATGCGATCGCCAGGCTGCAGGCCGGCCGCGACGAAGGCCCGTGCGAGATGCTCGACCTCTCGGTCGGCCTCGGCGTAGGTTAGCCGCACACCCTGCTGCGGCGACGCGAGTGCGAGCGCCGCTGGATCCATCGCAACGGCACGCCGCAGCACCGCGTCGACCGTCAGCTCGAGCAGCGGCTTGCTACGGTCCCCGGTTACCGTGCTGGCGGTCAGGAGGCTGGTCATTGCATACCTAAGCGGCAGTGAAAAGTGGGCCCACCGCGACCGGTGGGTCCACGCTCGCAGCCTGTCGTCCTTACGGTCAGAACCGGTAAGTGCCCTCTACACCAAACATGCGTGGCGCGTTTCGGTGGCTGTAGAAGTAACCTAGGCTCTGCAGGTTTGCACCCGCCGTCAGTGCGAACTTGTCGCCGAGGTTGCGGCCCCAGGCCGACACATCCCAATGGCTGTCGGTATTGTGCAGCGTAACGCGGGCGTTGATCAGGGTGTAGCCGCCCTGCCGTAGCTGCGCGATGTTGGCAGGCTCGAAGTACTGCGAGGCTGAGTAGCTCATGTCGCCGTGCAGGGTCATGCGCCAGCCTGACACCCGCAGTGCGTCCCAGTCCGAGGCGAGTGTCGCCGAGACCTTTGGTGCGTTCGGAAGCTGCTTGCCTGCGATGTCCTGCACGCCATTGTTGATCAGGCCTTCCTTGACCTTGGCGTCGAGGATTCCGAGGCCACCGCGAACCGTCAGTGAGGCCACTGGCCGTGCAACCAACTCGAGTTCGCCGCCGCGGATGGTCGACTTGCCGAGGTTGATAAGAGGCTGGTGGCCGGATGACTGTACGTCAATCATCTGCTGGTTCTTGTACGAGTAGTTGAAAATGGCGCCATCGAGTTGCAGAGTGCCGCCGAGCCACGCGGTCTTGAAGCCAACTTCCGAGGAATCGACCGTTTCTGGCTTGACCGAGGTGAACTCGCTGGGATCGAAGAAGAACTGCGCGTTGAACGCGCCAGAGCGGTAGCCACGGCTCAGGTTGACGTAGAGCAGCACGTCCTTGGACGGTGTGAAATCCAGTCCAAGTCGGCCCGTCCAGGCGGCATTGCGAATAGCCTGGCTTGCCGTTGCGGTGAGTGATGTCGTCGGGTCCGGGATGATCCGGAACAACGGCTGCTCAGTAATGCTGCGGGCCTCGGCGAATGCATTGTTCTGCGATGCATTGTCGTGGTTGTAGCGCAGGCCGCCACGGATCTTCCAGTGCTCATTCAGCGCGTAGCTGTCGTCAGTGTAGGCCGCCCAGGTGTTGCGGGTCTGGTTGAACTGGTTGTAGAACCGGCAGCCGTAGAAGGCGCTGTCGAGGCAGTCCTGCGCGTTCATCACTCCGTCGGCGTTGAAGTCGTAGGCAACGTCACCAAAGAACTGATTCTCGGTGGAATTGAAGATCTTCTCGTTCTGGTAGTACGCGCCGAAGATGAAGTTGAACGGGCCATTGCCGCGCGAGGTCACACGCAGGTCCTGGGTCAGCTGCTTGGTCTTGCCGATGTACGGGATCTTGAAGATGTCGATCGGCGCGCCGTCCGTCCCTTCCGGATTGAACAGGCTGCCGTCGTCCCAGGAGGTGATCGAGGTCAGTGCGTACGAATCGGAGGCTGACCAGTCAATGGTTAGCGCGATGGCGCTGTTGTCCTGGTGGCGCTTCGGTGTGTAGTTTTGCGCGATCTGGTCATTTGCGAGGGCGGGATCGCCGTAGTTGCCCGTCGTGGTGCGGTAGTAAAGGCCGCCAACGCCGGAGGTCACCGGGTTCTGAGGGTCAGTGGAAGGCGGCACCGCGATGGCGAAGATGCCGTAGTTCTGCGGGCTTTGGTGACTCATCGACCAGCGAAGGGTCGCCGACAGGTCATCGTTGGCCTTGAACAGGAAGCTCGCGCGAATGCCGTACTGGTCGACACCCTCGAGATCCGGATGGCCGGCGAGCACGTTCCTGAACCAGCCGTCGGCCTTGGTGTAGGTGAAGGCGACGCGTGCTGCGACGTGATCATCAATGATCGCACCCTGCACCGCGCCTTCGAGTTCCTGCCGGTTGTAGTTGCCGACGCCCGCCTTGACGTAGCCTTCGGTCTCAAACCCAGGCTTGTGGGTGATGAAGTTGATCGCCCCGCCGGTCGTGTTCTTGCCGTACAGCGTGCCTTGGGGGCCGCGCAGCACCTCGATGCGCTCCAGATCGTACATCTCGACGCCGAACAGCACGAAGTTGCCTTTGTAGACCTCGTCGATGTAGGAGGCGACGGGGCTCGACTGGTTGAGGCTGTAGTCGAACATTGAAACGCCACGCAGCGAGAACACCGGCGAGGCCTCGCCGACGATGCCGTTCACCTGCAGGTTGGGTATCTGCGTGACGAGGTCGGATGGTGAATCCATCTTCATCTCGCTGAGCTGCGTGCTGGTCAGTGCCGTAATTGACACCGGTACGTTCTGCAGCGATTCGGAGCGCTTCTGGGCCGTCACCACGATCTCTTCGATCATGGAGCTGACCTCGGCTGGCGCCGCGGCGAGCGCGAGGGTGGGAACGAGGATGGCGGAGATGGCTGCCACCAGCGCCGCCGAACTGCGGGCATGGATCTTCGTGGTGCTTGTGTTCAATCGAGTCCCCTATTGCGGTTGTCGGGCTTTGCTTCGGGCCCTGACGCTCGCGGCTGAGCCTTCATTCTGTTTTCGTGCCGCTGCGCCGGTAAAGGCGCAGCGGCCGTTTTCGTCGTTATCCGCTTATGCTGTCATCCGGTGATGTTGATGCACAAGGACTTGCTTTCCAGGTACGAATGGACCGCCTCCCCGCCCAGTTCCCGGCCCCAGCCGGACTGCTTGTAGCCGCCAAATGGCATGCACGGGTCGAGTACCGTGTGGCAATTGACCCAGACGGAGCCTGCCTTGAGCTTCGAGGCCAGGCGGAAGACCTTGCCTACATCGCTCGTCCAGATGCTGGCGCCCAGACCATAGATTGAGTCGTTGGCGAGCTTCGCGATGTCTGCCAGATCGTCAAAGGGCTGCGCCACGAGCACTGGCCCGAAGATTTCTTCGCGGACGATCGACATCTGCGAGTTCACGTCAGTGAAGACGGTTGGAGTCACGTAGTAACCGGGGGTCTTCATGGCCGTCCCGCCGGCTGGTGCGCGGGCGCCGGCAGCCAGGCCCTCGCTCAGGTAGCGCGAGACGCGATCGCGCTGCACGGAGGATACCAGCGGCCCCATCTGGGCAGTCGGATCGAGCCCCGGGCCGATCTTCATGCCTCGCGCGGCAGCCGATACGCCCTCGACCACGCGCTCGAAGTGGCGCTTGGCCACCAGCAAGCGCGAACCGGCGCAGCAGACCTGTCCCTGGTTGAAGAAGATCGCGCCGGCGGCGCCCGCGATCGCAGCGTCAATGTCGGCATCGTCGAGGACGATGACCGGTGACTTGCCACCGAGCTCAACGGTGACCTTCTTCATGTTGCCCGAAGCCGCCTGTACGATCAGGCGACCGACTTCGGTGGAACCGGTGAACGTCACCTTGTCGACGTCAGGATGCGACGAGAGAGCCGCGCCCGCGGAGGGGCCCGCGCCGGTGACGATGTTAAATACGCCCTTCGGGAAACCCGCCTCCTGGACCAGCTCACCGAGGCGGATCGCAGTCAGCGGTGTCTCTTCGGCGGGCTTGAGCACCACCGTGCAGCCGGCAGCGAGCGCAGGCGCGCACTTCCACGTGGCAAGCAGCAGCGGGAAGTTCCAGGCGATGATTGCGGCAACCACGCCTACAGGCTCGCGCGTGGAGAATGCCGCGTATTCCTGGCCAGGGACCAGGTTGCCCGAAATCGGCAGTGTCTTGCCCTCCAGCTTGGTCGGCCAGCCAGCCATGTAGCGCCATACGTCGATGGCATGTTTGATGTCGACGTAGCGCGCCATGACGACTGACTTGCCGTTGTCGATCGCCTCGAGTTCCGCAAGCTCATCGGCGTGCTGTTCGATCAGGTCGGCGAGGCGATGCATCAGTCGCTCGCGGTCGACTGGCTTCATCCGCGACCAGTCGCCCTCCTCCAGCGCGCGTCGCGCGGCCGCCACGGCTCGGTCTGCATCGACCGCGTCGCCTTCCGCGCAGTGGGTGATAACCTCATCACTGGATGGGTCGCGGACCTCGAAGGTCTTGCCGCTCGCGGCGGGTACCCAGGCGCCGTTGATCAGCAGTCCGTGGCGTCGCGCCAGAAATGCCTTATTGGCAGGCTGAATCTGCGACAAGTCATTCGCAAGTGAGGAAGGCGTCGAGACTGCCGTGTTCAAGGTGCTCTCCTGATCGGTGCGTGGTTGGATCGAGGCGTCGACGGAGACGCCCTGCGTCGAGTATCGTGGCCAGCCCCCGCCTGTTGTATAAGACAGACGGATCATGCGGGGCTAATACTTTGGTATGTAGCACCGCGCAAGGCGGCAGGGAATGGACCAGATGAATGACATCGCTATTGCTGCAACGCAGCAGCGCGTCCTGATCGCTGATGACCACCCGCTTTATTGCGATGCACTAAGAGCGGTCGTGCCGCAGGCATGCCCGGCGGCTGTGATTCGGGAGGCCGGTTCGCAGGCGGAGGTGCTCGAAGCAATCACCTCCGACTCGTCTTTCGACGTCGTGCTGCTGGACCTGAATTTGCCCGGCGCGGTCGGTCTTTCGTGCCTCTCCGCGGTCCGGCGCGTCGCACCGACGACCCCGGTTGTCGTCGTCTCGGCGGTGGACGATCCGAAGATCATGCAGGATGTGATTCTCGGTGGGGCCAACGCCTATGTGCCGAAGTCCGCGCCGCGCCAGGTTCTGGTGAACGCGCTGCAGGTGATCCTCGCGGGCGGCTCGTGCATGCCGTCCGAGGTGATTGCTGCAATGCGCGAGGCGCGCGCTGAGTCCAAGGATGAGCTGACGTTGCGCCAGAAACGGGTGCTCGAACTGCTCTCCAGTGGCATGTCTAACAAGAGCATTGCGCGCGCGCTCGGGATCAGCGAGATCACGGTGAAGGCGCACGTTTCGGCGATCTTGCGCAAGCTCGGGGTCGCAAATCGCGTGCAGGCGGGCCTTGAGGGGCGGCGCCTGCTGCACAAACCGGGCTATTGAGCAGCGACCTCGTCGAGTATCGAGCGCAGCCGCGACAGGTTCAAAGGCTTGGATAGCAGCGATACGCCGCGCGTGCGCAGCGCTTCGTGCAGGCGCGGATCGGGGTCGCTGGTCATGATGATTGCTGCGGGCGGGTGATCGAACTCCCGCTGCACTTCCTCTACCGCCGCATCGCCTTTTACTTCGCCCGTCAGGTGGTAGTCGCTGATCACCAGATCGGGCGTGAGATCCGCGCCAATCAACTGCACAACGGCATCGGTCGCGGTCTCGGCGGAGATCGGCCGGTGACCCCATTTTCGCAGGGTCGCGGCGAGGCCTTGCCGTACACCGGCATCATCGTCGATCACCACTATCGCCAGTGAGCGGGCCTTGCGGGGCTCCGCCCCGCTGGCGGTTGCGTCGGCGGGGCGGCCGCGAACGACACGATGCGGACGCCGTCCGAGCATGACCTTGACCGCGAACATGGAGCCGCGACCTGGTACTGACTGTACTTCCCGCGCCAGCATCAGCAACCGCGAAATGCGTTCGACGATCGATAGTCCCAGTCCGATGCCCTTGGTGCGAGCGCGGCCGCCGGCCGGCACCTGGTAGTACGCCGTGAAGATCGCGTCCAGATGCTCCGCATCGATGCCGATGCCGGTGTCGTGCACCGAGATCACCAGGCCGTCTCGGCGCCGCCTGCAACCCACGAGCACCTTGCCGCTGGGTGTGTAGCGAATGGCATTGCTGATCAGGTTGCGCAGCACGGTTTCCAGCAGGTACATGTCGGAGCGTACCCAGACGCTCGAGGACGCAAAGCGCAGGTCGATGCCAGCGGAACGCGCGACGCCTTCGAACTCCGGCATGATCCGGTCAAGTACAGCCGATACCGGGAAGTCAGCGAATTGCGGTTCGATGGACCCCGAGTCCAGGCGCGCGACATCAAGTAGCGTGCCCAGCAGATTGCTCAGCGATGCAAGCGCGACCCTAGCCTTCTGCAGGTAGTCGCGATCGAGTCCCTGCACGGCCTGTTCATCGATCGACTCCAGGAACAGCAGCGCCGAACTCAGTGGCTGGCGCAGGTCATGGCTCGCGGCGGCGAGAAATTTCGTCTTGGTCTGGTTCGCGCTGTCGGCCATCTCCTTCGCTTGCTTGAGCGCCAGTTCAATAGCGCGCCGCGATTCGAGTTCGCGTTTCAGGCGGGCATTCAACTGTTCGTACTGGTCGGTGCGCTGGCGAATGGTTTCCTCTAGCGTTGCAGCTGCCTGGAACCAAGAGAAGGCGCTGCCCTGGTCGTCGACGGCGCGTTCGACCCGGTCCATGAGCGCTTGTACGGACTTCCGTAACGCGAGGTTATCGGCGCGCAATCGCTGGAGTTCGGCGGCAGCCGTTGTCGATGGTGCGGCGCTCTTCTTCTTCACGGCCACTTGGCGATGCCCAGGCAGGTGAAGGAATTGTTGGCGTGCATGGTGTTGAACTGCTCGCCGAGTGAGGCGAAGCCGCAGACGCCGTTGGCCTGCATGAGCGTGGAGATTGCAGGCGTCAGTTGGCGTTGCTCCATGTAGGCGGTACGCGCCGCGCAGTCGACGCCGATGACCAGTTCGGGTGGGCCTATCGCGGCACGCATTGCGTCGAACATCTCGGTGAGCAGCAAGACCATGTCGCCCGGTCGCCCCAGTGCGACGACCAGACCGGTTTCCAGCGCGCAGGCCAGTTCGAGTGTTCCGTCCGGATAAATCCGCTGCATGCCGCGGGCGTAGTACTGTCCCCCAATACGGATCATCAGCGGGTATGGAGCGAAGTCCGCGCTATCGCGTGGCATCGTTTTGAAGCCACATTTCTCTGCATAGACGTCCCGTGCTCGGCGCCCGTCGATCGTGCGCACCAGCCGCCGGGCTGGATCGGCGTCGGTAATCACGACCCGCTGGTCGCTTGCGACGTAGTGGTTGTGGCAGTAGGCAACCAACGGTGTCGCCGAGCGGACCAGGCTCAGGGTTGCGGCACCTTGATAAGCGCGACCGTGGTAGAGCAGCGGGGTGTTCACCGGGGCCTGGTCGGGGCTATTGAAATAGGTGTCGCCGGCGGAGCCGCCGACCAGTGGGATGCCCTTGAGCTCCATGCCGAGCAGTGCGGCGAGGCGCTCCTCGCAGCGGGCCTCGGCGTCGACGAACAGCAGGGCGAACAGGTGGCCACCGGGCGCGCCTGATGCCGCATCGAGTTCGGCGCGCAGGCGGCGCACCTGATCGCGTAGCTCGGGTAGGCCGATGGTTGCCGCGTTGAGGATCACGGTATCCGCCACGGCGAAGCGACCGGCCGGCAGATGAAATCCGCTGATGCCGCTAGGCTCGATGCCCAGCGGCCCGATGACCCGGCTCGTGGTCGCGCCGATGGTGCGTGTCACGCCGCGGGCCGCAAGGGCCTCGCCGAGCGGCGCCAGATCGTAGTCCGCCGAGGCGAACACGATGGTCAGTGTGGCGTCAGGATCGTGCGTGGCGGCGATCCCGGCCGCCGCTTCTTCGGTGGACCCCCGCACGTGGAAGCGAAGGATCGGCGGCTGCGCGCAGGACACGGCCGGTTTCAGCCTTGGCCGCTGGCGCCCGACGCGCGTAGCTCCGGGAAGTCCTGTTCCCAGAACTCCAGCGGTCCGCGCTGCTGACTTTCGATGCGGCCGACCTCGGCCTTGCGCAACTCAACGCGGCGAATCTTGCCGGAGATCGTCTTCGGCAGGTCCGCAAACTCCAGGCGACGGACCCGCTTGAACGGCGAGACGCGTGCCTGCACGTGCTTGAAGATCGAGCACGCGGTGGCCGCATCCGGCGCGACGCCGGCGCGCAGCACGATGAACGCCTTGGGTACGGCGAGCCGCATCGGGTCGGGGCTCGGCACGACGGCGGCCTCGGCGACGGCGTCGTGTTCAATCAGGATGCTTTCAAGCTCGAACGGGCTGATTCGGTAGTCGGAGGACTTGAACACGTCGTCCATGCGGCCGACGTACGTCAGGTAACCGTCGGCATCGCGGCTGGCGACGTCACCGGTATGGTAGTAGCCATCGCGCATGACTTCGGCTGTCTTCTCGGCATCATCGAGGTAGGCGCGCATCAGGCCGATCGGTCGCTTCGACAGGTCGAGGCAGATCTCGCCCTCCTCGCTAAGCTCGCCGTCCGGGCTGACCAGCGCCACGGTATAGCCTGGCAGCGGTCGGCCCATCGAGCCGGGTTTCACGGCCATGCCCGGCGGGTTGCCGACCAGGGCGGTGGTCTCGGTCTGGCCGAAGCCGTCGCGGATCGTAAGGCCCCAGGCGGCGCGCACTTGTTCGATGACTTCCGGGTTCAGCGGCTCGCCGGCCCCGACCACCTCGCGCAGGGTGACCGGCCAGCGGCGCAGGTCCTCCTGGATCAGCATGCGCCAGACGGTCGGCGGCGCGCAGAAGGTGGTGACCTTGCAGCGCACGAGTTGGTCGAGCAGCGCTCGCGCCGAGAACCGATCGTACTGGTAGGCCAGCACGGTCGCCTCTGCATTCCAGGGGGCGAAGAAGCACGACCAGGCGTGCTTCGCCCAACCGGGCGAACTGAGGTTCAGATGGACATCGCCCGGACGCAGGCCGATCCAATAGACCGTCGACAGGTGGCCGACGGGGTAGCTGACGTGGCTATGGGCCACGAGCTTCGGCCGGGCGGTGGTGCCGGAGGTGAAGTACAGCAGCAGCAGGTCGTCCACGGCCGTCGGGGCGGCAGGGTCGGCAAGACCGGCCAGCGCGCTGTCCTCGAAGGCCGTCCAGCCAGCAGGCGCGCCGCCAACCGCGATGCGCACCGGGGCGCCGGCAAGGCCGTCGAAGCGGGCGGCGTAGCCGGCGTCGGTAACGACGGCCTTCACCTGACCGCGCTCGAGCCGGTCGATGAGGTCGTCGCGCTGCAGCAGCGTGGTGGCGGGAATCATCACCGCGCCGAGGCGGATCGTCGCCAGCATCGTCTCCCACAGGGGGATAACGTTGCCGAGCATGATCAGCACGCGGTCGCCCCGGCCGACGCCGCGGGCTGCCAGGAAATTTGCTACCTGGCGGGAGCGCTCCGACAGCTGGCGGTAGCTGCGCACCTGGTCGTAGCCGGCATCGTCCACGACCCGGAGGGCCGGCCGGTCGTTGTCAGTGGCAACGCGGTCGAAGTAGTCGCGCGCCCAGTTGAAGTGCTCGACCGCAGGCCAGACCAGTGGCGCCGGAGGGCGGCCAGGCTCGTTCGTGCACGCGAGCATCTGATCGCGCAGTGAGATAAACGCGTCGCTTCCGTTCATCAGCCGGCTTCCTCGAAGATAGGTGCTTGTGCGGCCGATCATGCCACGCGAGCGGCGTAATGCTGGCCCGCCTTCCGTGCAATTGACTTCGCGTCAGTGCTCTGCAAGAAGCGTGCTGTGGCGAGGGACGAGTGAATGTTCTGCGTAGATTAAAGTGGACCGGCCTGGAGCATGAACGCCATGGGGCGTAGCGGTTCGGCATAATTAGCTGGTATTTCTATAAAACTCAGATGCTTGAGAGAGATACTTCGTGCGGATACGGGTATTGATGTTTGTGGGCGAAGTTCAGCGACTTGGGAGTGATATCTCGCGGTCGAAGTTGATCTGCAGATAAATCTTATAATTCAGGGCGTTGGGTCAATTTCCTCAAGTTCCATGATGTTGGGCAATTCTCAATAACTTTCAGTGACTTATCCGCGATACCTCGCGCTGGAGTGGCTGCCGATGATTCTCAATGAAACTCAGGAGCTTGTGCGTGACACCGCGCGTGACTTCGCTCTCAACCGATTGGCGCCCAACTCGCGCCAATGGGAGTCAGACGCCGCCATTCCTGAGGACGTGTTCCGCGAGATGGGCGCGCTCGGTTTCCTCGGCATGACGGTGCCCGAGGAGCTCGGTGGTGCTGGCCTCGACTACGTCTCCTACGCCATCGCACTGATGGAGATTGCCGCCGGCGACGGTGCCGTGTCGACCGTCATGAGCGTCAACAATGCGCCGGTATGCGCAATTCTGGTGGCCAGTGGCACACCCGCCCAGCAGGCCCGCTTCCTCCGCCCGCTCGCGACTGGCGAACAGATTGGCGCGTTTGCCCTGACCGAGCCGCAGGCAGGCTCGGACGCGGCGAACCTGCGAATGACCGCCAGGCGAGTCGAGGGCGGCTACCGGCTCAACGGCGTTAAGCAATTCATCACCTCCGGGCGCATCGCCAAGACCGTGATTACCTTCGCCGTGTCCGACCCGACTGCCGGCAAGCGCGGCATCAGTGCCTTTCTGGTGCCTACCGATGCGGCGGGGTTCCGGGTCGCGGGCGTCGAGCACAAGCTCGGTCAACAGGCCTCCGACACCGCGCAGCTGGCCTACGACGAGGTCTTCGTAGAGGACGCCCTACAGATTGGCGCCTAGGGCGACGGCTACCGGATAGCGCTTGCGAACCTTGAGATAGGGCGAATCGGCATCGCCGCCCAGAGCGTGGGCATGGCGGAGGCGGCGCTCAGCTATGCGATGCGCTACGCGCAGGAGCGGCAGGCTTTTGGGCAGCCCCTGACCGGGCATCAAGCGGTGCTGTTCCGCCTTGCGGACATGGCGACTCAGGTGGCGGCGGCGCGCGAGTTCGTGCTGTCGGCGGCCGCGCTCAAGGAAGCTGGGCGGCCGTGCCTGAAAGAAGCCTGCATGGCGAAACTGTTCGCCTCCGAGGCCGCTGAAAAAGTCGCGTCTGCGGCGATTCAGGTGCTCGGCGGCTATGGTTACGTGCGGGACTATCCGGTCGAGAAGATATACCGCGATGTGCGGGTGTGTCAGATCTATGAAGGCACCTCCGACGTGCAGCGGATCATTATCGGCCGGGAGTTGCTCGGCCGTAGTTGACCGACCAAGGCTCGATGGTTGGCGTCCACCGCGAGGCGCGCCACTTGATGCGTTTAGAGCCGGCCTCGCGCCGGTCCCGCGGCGTCGCGCGACGCCAGCATGGCAAGGGTGACCAGCGTCGCGACGCCGCCGATGATCAAGGTGCCCAGCACGTTGATCACAGGGCTCACACCGACGCGAATTGACGAGTAGATGTACATCGGCAGCGTCGCAAACGCAGGCCCTGCCACGAAGCTCGAGGTGATCACATCGTCGAATGACAGCGTGAACGAGAGCAGCCAGCCGGACGCCAGCGCCGGCGCCATCAGCGGCAGCGTGACGGTCAGAAATACTCGCAGGGGCCTGGCGCCGAGGTCCATCGCGGCCTCCTCGTAGGAGCGGTCCAGCCCGGCGAGTCGTGCCATCACGACGGATGCGACCACTGGCATACCGAGTGTGGCGTGGCCGACCACCAGGGGCAGCAGTCCCTTTCCTACAGCAAGGCCCGTCACGCTCTCGATTGCGACGAACAACATCAGAAACGAAAACCCGATCAGGATCTCAGGCACGAACAGCGGGATCGCGAGCAGGCTGCCCAGCGAGCCGCGCCCCCGAAAGTGGCTGTGGCGGGATAAGGCGTAGCCAGCCGCGAGGCCAAGGGCTGTTGCAAGCGTTGCGGCAAGCGCGGCCAGGAGCAGCGAGCGCATCGTCGCCAGGCGTAGCGCGTCGTTGTCGGCCAGGGCGGCATACCATTTCAGCGAGAAGCCCCGCCAGACGCCGGCGGTGGTTGCGCCACTGAAGGAGTACGCAATGACCCACGCGATCGGCACGTACAGGAACGCGAGGCCCGCGTAGAGCGAGACGATCCGCCAGTATGCCGGGCGGGCTCGCCTCATGCGCTGACCCCCGCCCGGGCCTGAGCCATTCTCTGCCGCACGATCAGCATCGGTACGATCAGCAGGGTTGACGCAACAGCCGCTAATGCCGCCGCGGTCGGCCAGTCACGGTTCTCGAAGAATTCTGTCCATAAAACCCCGCCGAGCATGATCGTGTCGGAGTTTCCGACCAGGTCTGGGATGATGTATTCACCGAGCGCCGGTACGAATACCAGCAGCGAACCTGCCAGCAAGCCGGGCAGTGACAACGGTAGCGTCACCGTGCGGAACACGTACGCCGGCCGCGCGCCAAGGTCCGAGGCTGCCTCGAGCAGGTCGCGCGGCAGTTTCTCGAGGACCGCGTACATCGGCAGGATGAAGAACGGCAGGTACGAGTACACCATCACTAGTAGCACCGCTGCCGGTGAGTAAAGGATGTGTACCGGTCGGTCGACTATGCCCATTGCAAGCAGCAGTTGGTTCAGCGGCCCAGAGTCGCGCAGCAGGCCGATCCAGGCGTAGGTACGCATCAGGAACGAGGTCCAGAACGGCAGGATCGCAAGCAGCAGGTAGACGCGGCGTCGGCGCTCGGGCGCCAGCGCTATCGCGTAGGCGATCGGGAAGCCGATGAGCGCGCACAGGACCGTGGTTTCCACGGCGTTGCGCAGCGCATTTGCAAAGGCCAGCTGATAGAGCGGGTCACGCAGCACCTCGCCCAGATGGTTGCCGGTCAGGTGCGCGACCAGGTGGCCGTGGGAGTACTCAAGCAGTGGTGCTATGGGTGGGATGCGATCGGCGGTTTCTCCGAACGCAAGCATGAGTACCAGCGCAACCGGCACCGCGACGAAAACGACCAGCCAGCCGAGCGTTACCAGTGCCCCAAGCGGTGGGCGGTTCGCGTTCATGCGAGGAGTACGACGACGTCGGCAGGCTCACAGCCGATGTGCACCGCTGAGCCGCGCGCGAGCCATGTCGCGCGTTCCCCGGTCCGGTTGACCTGCGTCGCCTCTATTCGGGTCGCATTGTCGATGCGAACGATGACCCGGGTGATGTCGCCAAAATACGCCAGATCTTCCACCGTCCCTACGAAGTCCGTCGCACAGCCGGTCGGTTCGCTGCCGAGCACCATGCGCTCGGGCCGCACCGCGCCGGTGCACGCGCTGCCGTGATCCATGCCGGCGGCGCCTGCGACGTGCAGGACGCGGCCCTCGGCGGTCGTGACGCTGGCGCGCCCCGCTGCATCTATGGCATAGAGACCCTCAAACAGGTTCACGCGCCCGAGGAAACGCGCGACGAACCGCGATTCCGGTCGCGCGTAGATCTCGGCCGGCGAGCCGCACTGGATGATTTTCCCCTGCTCCATGACCGCGATGCGATCAGCCATCGACATCGCTTCGTCCTGGTCGTGCGTGACAAGTACGAACGTCGTCCCGACCTCGCGCTGGATTCGTACCAGCTCCCGTTGCATGTCTTCGCGCAGGTTTCGGTCGAGCGCTGCCATCGGCTCATCGAGCAGCAGTACGTCGGGCTTTTTGACCAGGCAACGCGCGAGTGCGACGCGTTGGCGCTGGCCGCCTGACAGCTGCGCCGGTCGGCGATGGCCGAGTGCACTGAGATGGACGAGCTTAAGCGCCCAGCTGACCAGCGTATTGCGGACGTTGGCAGGCATGCCTGCGGCCCGCAGCCCGTAGGCGATGTTTTCCGTGACCGACAGGTGCGGGAACAGTGCGTAGCTCTGGAACATCATGTTGACCGGCCGCTCGTATGGCGGCGCCAGAGTCAGCTCTTTGCCACCTATACAGACGCCGCCCTGATCCGGGGTCTCGAGGCCCGCGATGATGCGCAGCAGGGTCGTCTTGCCGCAGCCGGAGCCGCCGAGCAGAGCGAGGAACTCCCCTGCACGGATCTCAAGCGACACCGAGGTCAGGACCGCAGTGCCGTCGAAGGCCTTCGAAACCTCGCGGATGCTGACCGCTGCGGTCGTGGTTCGTGCCGTTGTCACCGCTGCGTTCTCCCCTAGTGCCCGCTCTTCATTCGCAGCCAGGCTTTTCCGAGCGCTCGCTCCTCGGTCGGCGTGAACGCGCGCCCCAGCGAGAAGCGCTCGCGCACCTCCGCAGGTGGATAGATGCCGGCATTGTTGCGCACTTCGGCCGGCAGCAAGGGGATTGCCGCTGCATTGCCCGTTGCGAAGCCGATGTAGGCGGCGACTTCAGCCGAGACCTCCGGGCGCATCGCGAACTCAATGAACGCATGGGCGTTGGCTGGGTGCGGGGCGTCGGCTGGAATCGCGAAGCTGTCGACGTAGACGCCAACCTGCGGCTCAGGGAAGGCGTATTCGATCCGCACGCCGTTGGCTGCGTCCGCGGCGAGCCGTCGGGCGATCATCGCATCGCCCGAATAGCCCAATGCCACGCAGCTCTCGCCCTCGCCGAGTTGCTGGTAGTAGCCAGAGGTGCTGATCCGCCGCAGGTACGGGCGTATTGCGTTGAATGCCGCGGCCAGCTCGCGCAGCGAGGCGGGGTCGGCCGCAATATCCTTGTGGCCAAGCCATGCCGACAGCGCTGGCAGCACGTCCACCCAGGAGTCGAGTACCGTCACACCACAGTCCTGGTAACGTGCGATGACTTCCGGCTTGAAGACCTTGTCGATGGCGCGCGACGGCTCGCTGGAGGCGGCGCGGATCTTGTCGGGATTGACCATGACACCGACCGTTCCCCACATCCACGGAATGGCGTACCGATTGCCCGGGTCTACGCGCTGCAGCGTACGCATGATCGAGGGGTCGGCGTTACCGATCGTGCGAATGCGGCTCTTGTCGAGCGGCTGCCAGAGATGCTTGGGGATCTCGCGGGCGAGATGCGGAGAGGCGTTGACGGTGACCAGGTCAAAGCCCGAATGGCCAGCGGACAGCGTCGTTTCCATGACGTCATTGGAGTCCATGACGGTGTAGTTGACGTGGATGCCGGTCTCGGACTCAAAGCGCCGCAGCATGGGGGCCGGGAAATACTCCGCCCAGGAGTAGACGTTCAGCACTTTCTGGTCTGGTCCCGCGTTGGCCTGCCCCGCGACGAGCGCAAACGTCGCGGCAAGCGTGGCGACGAGTCGGTGTCGGCAGCGGCAGGATCGGGGCGCAGACACGCGCGCTAGAGTCCCTGCCCTGCCCGAGTACGCCCATCGAGCGTCGACAATGCCCCATACAGATCGGGCCGTCGGTCCCGGAAGCAGCCCCACTGCAGGCGAAAGTCACGTACCGCATCGAGGTCGAACGTCGCAGTCAGCACCGTCTCAGTGCTGCGATCAGCCTCGGCCAGCAGCGCACCGGTCGGGCCTGCAATGAACGACGAGCCGTAGAAGTCGACCGTGACGCCGTCGGTGGTTTCGGAGCCGATGCGGTTTGACGCGATTACCGGCACCATGTTCGCCGCGGCATGGCCGCGCATCACCATGCGCCAGTGCTCCATCGAATCCATGCCGGCATCGGCCGGTTCGCTGCCGATCGCGGTTGGATACAACAGGTATTCGGCGCCGGCGAGCACCAGCGCACGCGCCGCTTCCGGAAACCATTGGTCCCAGCAGATTGCAATTCCCAGTGCGCCGAAGCGCGTCTGAATCGGCCGAAAGCCGGTGTCGCCGGGTGAGAAGTAATACTTCTCTTCATAACCGGGGAACTGCGGGATGTGGCTCTTTCTGTAGTGGCCGGCGATTCGGCCGTCGGCGTCGACGACGACGACCGAGTTGAACAGGGCGTTGCCGGCGCGCTCGTAGACCGAGACCGGGAGCACGACGCCCAATTCGGCGGCGACACTCTGAAAGCGCTCGATCGTCGGGTGTCCATCCAACGGGCGGGCGAGATCGTAGTACTCGCGCTTCTCTACAGCGCAGAAGTACGGCGTCTCGAATAGCTCCTGCACCAGAATCACGTTCGCACCGCGGCTGGCGGCGCTGCGCACCAGCCGTTCCGCGCGGGCGACCGTGTCGTCCTTGTCCCAGCTGCAGGCGAACTGGACAGCGGCAAAGGTGACGTTTCTCATGTTGCGCTCGATCCTCGTGCGGTGCCACGGAAAGTCGGGGCAGGTTCCTGCTGCGTGATGCAGTGAAAGCCGCCGCCACCGACTGCGATAGCGCCGATCGGCAGCATGACTATCTCACGCTCCGGGAAGGCTTGTGCAAGGGTTGCGGCGATCTGTTCATCCATCGCAATGCCATAGGCGGGCGCAATGACTGCACCGTTGACGATGTAGAAGTTGACGTATGAACGGCAGTAGCGTTCGCCTACCGTCGTCGAGTGCGGAGCCTCGCCGATCGTGGCGAACTCGATCCGGCGGCCGCGGGCGTCGGTTGCCAGCTCCAGTGCGCGGCGATTCTCGGCGAGGATGGCATGGCGGGGGTCCGAGGGATCGTCGATTCGCTCAAGCAGCCCGCGGGCGGGGGCGCAGTACGTGAACAGTCCGTCGACGTGGCCGTTGGTTTCCAGTTCGGTGGGATCGCCGGGCAGCCAGACGACCTTTTCAACCTTGAGGACGCGGCGTAACTCGGTGTCGATTTCTGCACGCGACAGGCCGGGATTTCGGTTCGGGTGCAGCAGGCAGCTTTCGGTCGTGACCAGCGTCCCCTCGCCGTCGCTGATGATGGCGCCACCTTCGAGGGCGAGGACGGAGGCGATCACCGGAATTTCAAGTTGGCCTGCAATCCGGCCGGCGAGTGCGGCGTCGTCCGCGTAGGGATGGTACTTGTGTCCCCAGGCTGTGAATCGGAACGAGGCGGCGACCCGGCCGCCGGCGTCGTCGATCAGAAAGATCGGACCGGAGTCGCGGGTCCAGGAGTCGTCAATCGCGATCTCGACGACCTCGATGCCGGCCCCACAGCGACGGCGTGCGTCGGCGGCATGCTCGGCTCTGGCCACCATGCGTAACGGCTCGAATCGCGCAATGGTCCGCGCGAGGCGGGCGTAGTCGTCGCGCACGGCCTCCATCTGGTCGGCCCAGATCTCCTCGCGGCAAGGCCAGGCCATCCAGGTCGCGGCATGGCGTTCGAATTCCGCCGGCAGTCGCAAACCGCTGGTGCTCGGGTCGGTCACGTAAGGCTCCTCATCTGGGCAGGCCACGCCATTCGAGCACCGCGCGAGGCAAAAGGAAAACGATTCTTTGCCGCTGAGCCGGCGATGGCGTTTCAGCGGTCGTAATCGCGCCCCAGCCATCGCTGTTGCGACGGTACGCCTGAGCCTTGGCGCGGAAGAGGCCGCTGACTGGTCGTTCCTGCCGCCGCAGATCTAAATGCTGACCCGCGAGCAGTTACGACCACCGCGCTTGGCGAGGTAGAGCGCACGATCGGCGCGCTGCACGAGCGAATCGCGCGTCGCACGCGGGCCTGCCCCGGCCACACCGATGCTGATCGTCACGAATCCGAGCGCGCTACGCTCATGCTTGATGGCAACCTGACGGACTGCGGCGCAGATGCGGTCGGCCAGCACGGTGGCGCCGGACGCGTCGCAGTTCACAATCGCGGCGAATTCCTCGCCGCCATAGCGAGCGACGAAGTCAGTTTCCCGCCGCAGCGCAGTCTTCAACGCACGCGCCACGCGCGCCAGTACCCGATCCCCGCGGTGGTGCCCGTATTTGTCGTTAAATTCCTTGAACCGATCGACGTCGATCAGCATCAGCGAGACGTCCTCGCCGGTGCGTCGCTGGCGTGCGAGCGCCTGCGTGACGGATTCTTCGAACTGCCGGCGGTTGGGGATTCTGGTTAGCGCGTCGCGCGTGGCGAGTCGGCGCAGCTTGCGCGCGGTAGCAGTCAGGCGGCGGTTTGCGGCCGCCAGTTCCTGGGTCGTTTTGTTCAGGCGGTGGCCGATGACGGCCAGATGGATCACGCCGGCGATGCGATCTGCGAGTTTCAGCAGGCGGGCTCGCACGGGTGCGCTGAAGGTGCGTGCATTACTCGCCTCGAGATTGAGGACGCCTAGCGTTTCGCCATGGAAGCGCAGCGGGATCACAAACTCGGTGCGTACGGCTGCATCCGTGCGGATGTAATCCTCATCCGACAGGACATTCGGAACAAACTGCGGCTCGCCTGTTCGATGACAGCGCGCGACGATGCTGTGCTGGTACGTCCAGCGCTGCCCGACCTTGTACGCCATCACCGTTGGGCCGACGTGGGTGTCGTGCTGCAGGGAACCTGTTTCGTCTACGAGGAACAAGCCGCAGACCACGAGCCGGAAATGCCGATGCAGTGCACGGGTCACTCGCTGCAGCGATTCGAGCGGCTCGCGTGCTCCGAGGGCATCGGTAACCAGCTCGTTGCCGAGTTGGTCGAGCCACTCCCGATCGTCGGCGGCGGTGTCGACGGCAATGGCGTTGGCGGTGCGTGGCTGGGCCATGTTCCTTAATTTCCCTGGCGCCGACACTCACCGAGCGAGTCCCTGTTCGGTCGTCCCTATCTATCATTATGTTAAGTTTTTCACCTAAGGTAAATCTTTAATTGGCTTTAGGGGCTGCTTAAGGGTGCCCGGC
>SESE01000075.1_pt1 | contig 42659 bp, 35 predicted proteins | sample 3171371 | NCBI WGS metagenome assembly SESE01 (sample SAMN06051881, study PRJNA518727) | freshwater metagenome | biome: subpolar coniferous forest; feature: holomictic lake; material: water; isolation source: holomictic Lake 442, 13 m depth | place: Canada: near Kenora, Ontario | collected... | reverse complement strand
TGTCAGCACTGAAGAGGCTGGAGAAATTATTGCCGGGCTCAGGGAGATAGAGGAGGAGCTGTCGAGCGGCGCCCTTCTCCCCCACTGGGAGGATGAGGATATTCATACGGTTATTGAGAACCGGCTCAAGGAAAAAATTGGCACCACTGCTGGCAAACTGCACTCCGGCAGAAGCCGTAACGACCAGGTTGCAACCGACACCCGGCTCTATTTGCGCCGCCAGGTTACTGAACTCCAGGAGACGCTTGGGGGAATGTTAAAGGTTCTGGTGGAAAAAGCGGAAAACTACCAGAAAACCATCATCTTTGGTTATACCCACCTGCAGCGGGCGCAGCCCATCTCTGCTGGCCACTACTATATGGCTTATTTCAATATGTTCAACCGCGACCGTCAGCGCCTGCACGACCTCATGAAACGGGTGAATATCTCCCCTCTTGGCGCTGCTGCTTTTGCGGGCAGCACACTCCCGCTTAACCCCGAAAGATCGGCAGTGCTCCTTGGATTTGACGATATGTTTGCCAACAGCATTGATGCTGTCAGTGATCGCGATATCATCATTGAGTTCATCTCGGCCTGCTCGGTCATCATGATGCATCTCTCGCGCTTTGCCGAGGATCTGATTCTCTGGAGCTCCTACGAGTTCGGCTATCTTGAGATCAGCGACGCTTTTGCCACAGGCTCTTCACTCATGCCGCAGAAGAAAAATGCCGATATTGCCGAGTTGGTGAGGGGAAAAACCGGAAGGGTGTACGGCAACCTGATGGCAATGCTGACCATCATGAAAGGGCTCCCGCTCTCCTACAACCGCGACATGCAGGAGGACAAACAGCCGCTGTTTGACAGCGCAGAGACAACTATCGGAAGTGTGAGCATCTTTGCAAAACTGCTTGAGCATACCACACTGAAGGAGGAGCGGCTGGCCAAACTGACGGCAGAGGATCTCAGCCTCGCCACAGAGATAGCCGAATATCTTGTCCGCAAGCAGATTCCCTTCCGCGATGCCCACCGCATTACCGGAAAAATTGTCACCTGGAGTATCGCTTCGGAGGTGAACCTGCCACACATCCCGCTTGATAAGTTCAGGGAGTTCTCGGAGGTCATTGATGCAGATATTTACGACTGCCTCAAGGCTGATGCCAGTGTCAACTCAAAAAAAACACACGGCAGTTGTTCATTCGACTCCGTCGCTCTTCAGATCGAGAATGCCCGAAAACAGCTTTAACGGGAAAACGGCTGTTTCTCGGAATTGGGTTGTAATGGTACAGTCATGATCTCTGCCAGATCGGCAACTACTGCTGCCGACTGGTTGAGCAACACATCTTTTTTCAGATCGTTGGTAGCATCCTGCTCAAGAACCCATCGTTTCTCAATCTGTTTTATTGTCTCTGTTTCCGATTTCACTTCTGAGTCCTGAAGGGATACCGACTTCTTTTTACGGATCTGGTCAAGTGTCTTCAGATCATCGAGATAGCTCTGGTAGAGGGGGTTCTTTGATGATTGTTCCTGAAATTTTTTGCCGAGAAGTTCAATTTTTTCGGGAGTGATCTCTGCAGTATGCTTATAAAATGATGGCGAAATAGTGCTCCATGGTAAACTACTGGTATAAGTATCTTCACCAATCCTGGCGGTGTCGATCATGGATGGCATACTAATATCGGGTTCAACCCCTTTATGCTGCGTGCTGCCACCCGAAATCCGGTAAAACTTTGCAATCGTGATTTTTATCTCTCCAAGTTCAGGTTGCCCACCATAAACAGAAGCTGGCCTTGAAAGTGGGATAAGGCTTTGAACCGTTCCTTTCCCGAATGTTCTCTCGCCGATGATAACGCCACGTCCGTAATCCTGGATAGCTGCAGCAAAAATTTCGGATGCCGATGCGCTGTAACGGTTCACCAGAACAGCAAGTGGCCCCTCATATTGTTCGCGACTGTCCTCGTCCTTGAGTACCGTTGACCCTCCGGTTGAGTTGCTGATCTGGACGACAGGTCCGCCAGGAATAAACAGTCCGGTAACTTTCACCGATTCCTCAAGTGATCCACCCCCATTTTCGCGCAGATCAATAATAATGCCGTCAACATGCTCTGCATTCAGTTCCTCCAGAATACGTGATACATCGCGGCTTGTACTGTTATAGTTACCGATATTCTGCTGCTCGCCCTCAAAATCAAGGTAAAATGAGGGGATAGTTATAACGCCTATTTTATGTCCATTCTGCTGAATAATACGTTTCTTTGCAGCCTGTTCCTGCAAATTGACTTTGTCACGCACAAGTGCGACTATTTTTGCTGCACCTCGTCCTCCCTGACTTGCAGGAAGTATTTTCAGGTGAACAAGAGTGCCTTTCTTTCCACGGATCAGCTTTACTACATCATTGATTCTCCAGCCCGACACATCAACAATCTCAACTTTTTTCCCCTGACCGACACCGATAATTTTATCCCCTTTTTTCAAGAGACTACTTTTGAATGCCGGGCCTCCAGGAATAAGCTCATTGATGACGGTATACTCTCCTTCGGTTTGAAGTTTGGCGCCGATTCCCTCAAGCGAACGACTCATGTCGATCTGGAAGTTTTTATAATCATCCGGAGAGAAATAGCTTGTATGGGGATCGAACGAGGTTGTCAGTGCATAAATATATGCCTGAAAAGCATCATCGGACTTCTGGCGGTTCAGAAGATTCAGCCTGCCTGTAAAGCTTTTTGCCAGATCTCTTCGAATGGCCGTTTTACTTTTTCCAGAATATTTAAGGTTAAGCCATTGGTATTTCAGCTCTTTTCTCCACAGATCGGTAAGCTGCTGCTGGTCGACAGGCCAAGAGTTGGCTTTGCGGTCAAGATCAAGGGTTTCTGGTGTTGAAAAGTTAAGCTGTACCGTGTCGGCTGCGGCTTTCATATACCGCATTTTTTCTTTGGCCCTTTTTAAAAAGAGGTTATAGATATCAAACCCGGCCGTTGCTTTCCCGGCAAGAAATTCGTCATCAATCCTGTTTCCGTACATCTGCCTGAAGCGTTCAATATCGCTTGCCACAAAATAGCTTTTACTGCCGTCAAGATTGTCGATATAACGATTAAATATCTGAAGTGACAGAGAATCGTTAACCACCACCTTTCTATAGTGGTTTAGCAGAAGGTATTGACTGATATAGTTGCAAGCCTCTGTTTCTAAGGCAGTCGGTTTGAGAGTAATCACCGTCTGAGCCGAAGAGGGTTTTCCAGTATTTTCCGCAATAACAGGAAAAGCACATCCAAGCGCCAAAATAATGAGAAGCAGACTTCTTCGAATCATTGTCGTGTATGATGATCTTATGAATAAAATAGAAGCGAATCTCACAGGAATGGAAAGGTAGTTCTTAAACGACACTGCTTGCTCAGGATCAGCCTGTATTTTTTTAAGCACTCTTAGACCTTTGCTGATTCCAGCGGGCAACTCGGACCATTGTAACTGCCCAATAAAAACGGTACCAACAAAGAGAACTTAACAACTACAGCGCGATTATTTACGTGCGCCGCATGATTTTCTTTCAATAACATCTTAATCCAACGAAGGCAAGGTGCGGGTAACCGTTTGTCGCTGCACGGTCTTGAACTCTGCAATATCAGAAACAACTGATGCCGACTGGTTGAGAAGCAGATCCTTGTTTACATTTTTAGTTGAATCCTGCTCATTAGCCCAAAGCCCCTCAATATGTTTAATCGTTTCTATTTCCGATTTAAAGGATGAATCCTGAAGCGATACCATCCTTTTTTTTCGAATCCGGTTAAGGGTATTCAGGTCATGTAAATAGGCTTGGTACTGGCGGTTCTTCGAAGACCGTTCTTGCTGTTTTTGCCGCAGAATGACAAGATCTTCCTGGCTGATCTCGGCTGTCGGGCGATAAAACGACGGAGAGATGGTACTCCAGGGCAGGCTGCTGGTATAGGTATCCTCACCAACAATGGATGTATCAATCATGGAGGGCATCTCAATATCTGGCACAACGCCTTTATGCTGAGTACTTCCTCCGGAAATACGGTAAAACTTTGCAATAGTAAGTTTTATCTCTCCCAGTTCAGGCGTTCCAAAAAAACTGAACGGTCGTGAAAGTTTGATGATACTCTGAACGGTTCCCTTGCCAAATGTCCTTTCGCCTATGATAACACCACGGCCGTAATCCTGAATTGCCGCCGCAAAAATTTCGGATGCCGAAGCGCTGTAGCGATTGACAAGTAATGCAAGTGGGCCATTATAGAGTACCCGTCGATCTTCATCCCTGAGTACCATTTTTCCTCCAGTTGAATTGCTTATCTGCACCACTGGCCCAGTTGGAATAAACAGTCCTGTGACGTTCACAGACTCTTCAAGGGAACCGCCACCGTTATCACGAAGATCAACGACAATGCCATCAACATGTTCAGCATTCAGTTCGTTCAGAATCCGGGTTACATCACGGCTTGTACTGTTATAATTGCCGGTATTCTGTTGCTGACCTTCAAAATCAAGGTAAAATGACGGGATGGTAACCACACCGATTTTCTGGCCATTTTTTGTAATGACGCTTTTTTTTGCCTCCTGTTCCTCCAGATTGATCTTTTCTCGAATGAGTTGCACTATTTTGGCCGGACCCCTGCCTCCCTGACTTGCTGGAAGAATTTTCAGGCGAATAACCGTATTTTTCTTGCCGCGAATCAATTTAACGACATCATTGATGCGCCACCCGGTTACATCTACAATCTCTGCTGTTTTTCCCTGGCCAACACCAATAATTTTATCTCCCTTTTTCAGTAAACTGCTTTTAAATGCCGGTCCTCCGGGAATAATCTCACTGACTACAGTATACTCGCTTTCGACCTGAAGTTTGGCACCAATTCCTTGAAGTGAACGGCTCATGTCGATCTGAAAATTTTTGTACTCATCCGCAGAGAGATAATTTGTGTGAGGATCGAACGAGGTTGTCAGCGCATAATTATATGCTTGAAAAGCATCTTCCGGCTTTTGGTGGTTAAGAAGATTCAGCCGATTGGTAAAGCTTTTTGCAAGAACTTCCCGAATAGTCTTGCTATTTTCTCCGGAATATTTCTGATTGATCCACCGGTATTTCAGCTCTTTTTTCCACAGATCGGTAAGCTGACGCCTGTCTGCAGGCCAGGGATCTGTCTTGCGATCGAGGTCAAGGGTTTCTGGTATTGAGAAATTAAAGCGCACGGTATCGACTGTTGCCTTCATATACCGCATTTTTTCTTTAGCCCGTTTCAGAAAAAAATTATAAATACAAAAACCGGCATCTGATTTGCCGGAAAGAAATTCACCTTCAATGCGGCTCCCATAATATTTCCGCAGACGTTCAATCTCACTTGCTACAAAATAGCTTTTGCTCCCGTCAAGATTGTCGATATAGCGATTGAATATCTGCTGGGAAAGAGAGTCATTGACAGATATTTTCCTATAGTGTTTCTGAAGTAGGGACTGACTGATATATTTACCGACCTCCTCCTCGGCCGCAGTTGGCCGGAGGGTAACAGTGGTTACCGCTGGAGCAGATTTTTCAGTATTTCCGGCAAATACCGGAACAGCGCTTCCCAAAACTACAATAATGAGAAGCAGACTTTTTCTACTCATGTTAATGGTACAATGATCAAAGGTTCGACGAGAGTCTTAAAGCAATTTTTGAATGAGAATCCAAATATACATATATTAGGGAACGCATGATAAACCATATCGATTAACATCATCCTGCGAAAAATTACCGCACATAATAATAAATAAAAGGAGAGCGTTCAATGCAAAAGAAAAAAGTCAGTTATAAAGAACTCGGATTGGTCAACAGCCGGGAACTTTTCAGTAAAGCGGTATCGGGAGGATATGCCATTCCTGCATACAATTTCAATAATCTCGAACAGATGCAGGCAATCATACAGGCCTGTGTTGAGACAAAATCTCCCGTAATTCTCCAGGTTTCCAAAGGTGCAAGAAGCTACGCCAATGAAACCTTGCTCCGCTTCCTCGCCCAAGGAGCTGTTGCTTATGCGGCTGAACTCGGATCTCCGATCCCTATTGTGCTTCACCTTGACCATGGCGACAGTTTCGAACTCTGCAAAGACTGCATTGAATCAGGCTTCTCCTCGGTCATGATTGACGGCTCTCATCTCCCTTATGAAGAGAACGTCGCGCTCACCAAAAAAGTTGTTGAGTATGCCCACCAGTTTGATGTCACTGTCGAGGGGGAACTTGGAGTGCTTGCCGGTATTGAAGATGAAGTCTCTGCTGCACATCACACCTATACTCAGCCGGAAGAGGTTGAGGATTTTGTTGCAAAAACAGGTGTTGACAGTCTTGCTATCTCCATTGGCACTTCACATGGTGCCTTCAAGTTCAAACCCGGTGAAGATCCAAAAATCCGTCTTGATATTTTGACTGAAATTGAAAAACGTATTCCCGGATTTCCTATTGTGCTGCACGGTTCCTCTTCTGTCCCACAAGAGCTGGTAAAGATGATCAATGAACATGGTGGAAAAATGAAAGATGCCATCGGTATCAGTGAAGATCAGCTTCGTCTTGCCGCCAAATCTGCTGTCTGTAAAATCAATATTGACTCTGATGGCCGCCTTGCCATGACCGCTGCAATCCGCAAAGTCTTTGACGAAAAACCTGAAGAGTTTGATCCAAGAAAATATCTTGGCCCGGCTCGTGATGCTCTTAAAAAGCTCTATGCCCACAAGATCATCAATGTTCTCGGGTCTGACGGAAAAGCATAATTTACTCAGTCTGCAGCAGAAAAAGGTGTCTTTTGATGCCTTTTTCTGTTACAGGAGCAAAAGACGCAGAGTCATGCTGACTCAAGGATGCGAAAGGCTGCATAAGCAAGCAACCCGCTTCCGGTTTCGAGAACACCTTCTTCAGGATCGAAGGTCGGTGAATGGAGAGTATTGCTGTTATCGTTATTCCCCATGCCCGTTCCAATTTGCCAGAATGTCCCGGGGCACTCCTGAAGATAGTAGGCAAAATCTTCTGCGGTCATTATCGGCTCACAAGTAAGAACATTCTCACGGCCAAGATATTCGGTGCAGATTTTCTCCGCCTTTTCGGTCACAGCCGGATTGTTGTAAAGTACAGGATAACCTTGTCGGATCTCAAGTTCCGCCTCTACACCGAGCGCTATGGCGATATGAGTGACCGTCTGGCGCAACCGCTCATGGAGTACTGATCTTAACTCCTCATTCATGGTTCTCATCGTGCCAGACATCGTCACCTGCCGGGGAATAACATTTGTCGCATTGCCGCCATGAATGGATGCTATCGAAACAACTGCCTGTTCATGCGGAGGGGCGACCCGGCTGACAAGATGCTGAACTGCGGTAATGATATGAGCTGCGGCAAGAACAGGATCAGCCGCTTTATGTGGTGCAGAGGCATGACCTCCCTGGCCTGTCACCGTGAAGTACAGTTCATCAGCCGCCGCCATAAAGCTCCCTTTACACAGCGCTACTTTCCCGCTCTCAACACTTGGAAAGCAGTGCTGACCGATAATTGCTGAAGGCTTAAACTGTCTGAAGAGGCCTGCATCAAGCAATGGCTTTGCACCTCCAGGGGCTTTCTCTTCGGCTGGCTGAAACACGAGAAGCACATCACCCGCAAGCTCATTCTTCATCCTCGACAGAATATTGGCTGCACCAAGAAGCATGGCTGTATGCATGTCATGGCCACAGGCGTGCATTTTTCCAGACTCAAGGGAACAGAATCCATGCAGGTTCTCTTCAAGAAGAGGAAGAGCATCAATATCCGCACGTAATGCGACAAGATTGTTTCCGGCAGCTTTACTGCCGCCTCGAATGACTGCAACAACACCAGTTTCAAGCAGAGATGGCTCAGGCGTGATGCCGAGACCAAGGAGATAGTTTTTTATGAGCGCGGTGGTTCTCACCTCTTCATAAGCAAGTTCGGGGTGACGATGAATATCCCTTCGCAATGAAACAACTTCCGAAAAAATTTCTGCTGAATTTTCCCGAATCAGGTCAACAAGCTCGACAGAGTGTTCTGTTTTCATGCAATCATCATATTTTGCAATAGATTACGATTATAGCTCTTTTCATGCTGCATTACATATCCATAAACCTGATAAACTCAAGCGCCTTTTCTCTCATCTCATCATCTTTTTCAGAAAAGGGTGAGGTGTAGCGGATCATATAGCCATATTTTTTCAGATTTGATACCAGACGATAGAAATCATGGATCTGAAGCCTGAATGTCAGAACGAGGCCTTCACCATCCAGAGCAGCAGGATAGATGCCACAACTCAACACCGTAGCGTCGTTTTTTTCGAGAGTGGCAATAATCTCGGAAAGCTTGAGGTCATACGATGGTACATCCAGTTCAAGGGTCATGCACTCTTCTCGTAAATGAAAAACAGTGGCAATATGTTCAAAAAGAGCCGCCTTTTGTATGACACCAACATAGTCTCCACCCTCCCCCGATACAGGAATGAGCTGGTAAGGGAATGAATCCATTCTCACAACTATCTCAAAAAGATGCTCATGGAGTCCAACGCTGCAAGCATGTTCAAGCTTCAGCTCCATAAGCCGCTTTCTTGACTGCTGTGCAGGAAGCAGATCAAGGATAGTCACCATTGCCGCAACTTTTCCCTCATGCAGGAGTGGAGCACATTCAACTCCTTTCTTCTGCATGAGGGAAAGGACATCCGCAACCAAGTCATCACCTAAAAAAAACGGAAAGCTTGTATCAAGGCTATCCTCTATACACTTATTTAACAGCATGGCTCAATTTTATTCACTCTTTTTTCATGCCTTCCACCTTCAAAATCGGTGCTAAACCAGTTGTGAAGGGTTTTTTCAATAGTGACAGCATCAGTAAAGCGTGCGGGAAGACATAGAATATTGGCATTATTATGTTGCCGAGCAAGTATTGCAAACTCAGGGTTGCAGGCAAGAGCTGCACGAATCCCCTTGACCTTATTTGCTGCAATTGAGACACCAATGCCTGTACCACAAAGCAGAATGCCGGAATCACACTGCCCATCCGCCACGGCAAAGGCAACTTTGCGGGCAAAATCAGGATAGTCTACAGAATCTTCATTATGCGGCCCCATATCGATGATCTCATAGCCGTTTCGTTCAAGCCAGGATAGAACTGTTTTTTTGAATTCAAACCCGGCATGATCACTTCCAACTGCTATTTTCATAATTCATTGACGTTAAATTTGGATAAAGTTTTTTTCTGTAAAGACTTGGCTAAAAAGAGGGCCTGACTATTTATTTGAGGGGCATCATTGATAATCCGTGAGTAGGTGCCATCGGCATTCATCTGCCATGCCTTGACATTATCGCTCAAAATCAGCTCAAGATCTGATTTGACGGTCTGAATTAAAATTTTGTCGAACACCGGAAAAATCGCCTCAACCCGATCGTCGAGGTTTCTTGGCATGATATCGGCACTTCCAAGATACAGCTCCTCTTTTCCGCCGTTATAAAAGTAGTATGCTCTGCTGTGCTCAAGAAAACGTCCTATGACACTTGTAACCCGGATATGTTCACTGACTCCTGGAATGCCGGGCTTCAGGGAGCAAATTCCACGAACAGCAAGATCGATTTTCACACCTTCACAGGATGCCCTGTAGAGCGCCCGAATGGTTTGAGCATCCACAAGGGCATTCATTTTCATGATTATTCTTCCCTTGTTCTCTTTACCGATCCACTCGACTTCCCTCTCGATCATCTCGATAATTCTTTTCCTGGTATTGATCGGCGAAACAAGGAGTTTTCTGTATCCGGTGTGTTTGGAATACCCGGTCAGTGCGTTGAAAAGTTCTGCCACATCGTTGGCAAGCTGTTCATTAGTTGTAAACAGGCTGTAATCAGTATAGATCTTCCCTGTTGCCGGATTGTAGTTACCGGTGCCAAGATGAAGGTATCGTTTCAGCTTGTGTTGTTCACGTCGTACAATCAGGGTAAGCTTTGCGTGGGTTTTCAGTCGAGGCAGGCCATAGACGACATGTACGCCGACGTCCTCAAGCGCCCGAGCCCAGACAATATTGTTCTCCTCGTCAAATCTTGCCTTGAGTTCCACAAGAACAGCAACCTGTTTACCCTCTTCTGCCGCCTTCATCAATGCCTCAACAATTGGCGAATTGCTGCCGACCCTGTACAGAGTCTGCTTTATCGACAATACATCAGGATCAAGAGCTGCCTGATAAAGAAAATCGACGACTGGCTGAAACGAATCATAAGGATGGTAGAGCAGAATATCTTTAGCTCTTATCAACTTAAAGATATTTGTACTGAACTCCCCCTCAATCCGGTTATATGGAACAAAAGGCTCGTCTTTCAAATCGGGCCGTTCTATCTTCAGAAGATCAATCAGACAGCCTAGTCCAAGCGCACCATTTATTTCATAAACATTTCTTTCAGCGACCTCAAGATTTTTTATAAGCAGTTTTCGTACAGAAAGAGGCATTGCAGGCGTGATGTCGAGGCGAACAACTTTTCCATAACGGCTTGAGCGGAGTCCCTGTTCGATAGTCTTCAACAAATCACCCGCTTCATCCTCCTCAATTTCAATGTCAGCATCCCGAATCAATCTGAAAAGATGCGATTGTATAATCCTCATTTTTGGAAACAGGTGCGCCAGATTGCTTTCAACAAGATCTTCTATCCAGATTAACCTTGTGATTCCATCATCATCGTGAAATCCCTTGATATTATTAAGCAGAAGAAGTCGGGGAAGAATGCTCGGCACTTTCACGCGGGCAAACTTCAGTGACCTGCTCTCCTCATCTTCCAGCTCAATGGCAAGGTTCAGGGAGAGGTTCGACATAAACGGAAACGGATGACCTGTATCGAAAGCAAGGGGAGTCAGTACAGGAAAAATCTCCTTGCGAAAATAGTGACTCAAGGCACGCTGCTGTGTTGCCGACAATTCTGAAATCCGAAGAAACTCTATCCCCTCCTTTTGCAGCGCTGGCACCAGATCATGATAAAAACATTCATTTCTTTCACTGAGCTGCTGCAAAACCATCGAGCGGATCTTGTCGAGTTGTTCTGCGGGTGTATAGCCATCAATCGTTCGATCCTGAATGCCCGCCTGATATTGCTCCTCAATACCTGCAACACGGATCATAAAATATTCATCCAGGTTTGAACTGAAAATCGAGATGAATTTTACCCGTTCCAGAAGAGGATGCAACTCAGGATTGAATGCCTCTTCAAGCACTCGCTGATTGAAGTAAATCCAGCTCAGCTCCCTGTTGACATACAAGGAGGCATCAAAAAAATCCGGTAAAGGGTCTTTCAGCATACCAAACAATAAAATTAAGTGTATCGAATGATTCCATGTTCGTGAACAACTGCGTCAAGAGGTTCATCCCAGGGGTCGGCGGGAAGCTTATCAACCCTCTGCTGGAAAAAGGAGAGCCCAATCCTGCAGGGATTAACTCCCCTTTCTGAGAGCCGCTTTAAAAAACGGTCATAAAATCCTTTCCCATACCCAAGGCGACAGCCTTTTTCATCAAAGGCTAAAAGAGGAAGCAGTACAACATCAAGATGCGATTCATCCACAAAAGAGAGCACTTCAGGTTCAGGCTGGCCGAATTGGGCCTTCCTGAGAGAATCGCCTTTTTTATAAGCGGCAGAAATAAGCTCCCCGTTTCGAATAACCGGAACCGAAAGCTTTTTATCATGGACCGAAAGCTCATCAATAATTGGAGCCGTAGATACTTCTGCCAAAACAGGTATAGAAAGGTAGAGATGAATAGAGAAGGCATTGAGAACCTCAGGCAGCCCGATAACATGCCCTGCAATAGACCGACTCATCGCAATCCGCGAAGTTTCAGTGATCGACCGGCGCCTGGCAATCATTATTGCCCGGAAAGCCTTTTTTTCTATGGCTATGTTTGCGTTACGATCCATAAAGAAATATTGGACAATGCTCCTGGACATCTCCAGTACCTTTTGAAAGTAAAATAATAAAATAGAGCTTTTGCCACCTATAAAAGCCTCCTTTTAAGGCGACAAATCATATCATGATAATCAATATTGGTAAAGCAATGGAAAACCTTATATATCGAAGTTCTCTGCATCGTCAACTCATGCATAGATTCAATAATTGTAGTACCTTTAAAACAGATGCAGGAAGAGATCCTGTGGAACTGCAGGCACGAATTCTTATAAACATCTAAAATCGAAGCCAGGCCATGAGCTTTATTTTTCAGCAGGCACGTATCCTCAATCCGCTTGAAAAAGTTGATCTTACCGGAACGATAAAAGTGAGTAACGATGGAATCATCGAAGCTGTTATTTACAATAATGAAACTCTTGCAACATCGCCGGAGGATAGAGTAATTGATCTTCGAGGTCAAATACTGGCTCCAGGGCTTTTCGATATGCACTGCCATTTCAGAGAACCGGGTCAGGAATATAAGGAAACTCTCGAAAGCGGGGCTAATGCGGCGGCGTATGGCGGCTTTACAGGCGTTGCACTCATGCCAAACACCAAACCGGTTATAGACAATCCACTCGGTGTTGCTTACATCCGCCATCACGCATCAATGCTTCCTGTTGATCTTGAAGTGATCGGAGCAATGACTGTTGAAAGCAAGGGTGAACATCTGGCACCATTCGGAAAGTTCAGCTCCTATGGAGTCACGGCTGTTTCGGATGATGGTTCGGCCATTCAAAACAGTCAAATCATGCGACTGGCCTTTGAGTACGCTTCAAATTTTGATCTTCTCATTATTCAGCACTGTGAAGAGCGATCGCTTACCGAGGGTGCCGTTATGAATGAAGGGCTATATTCCACCAAACTCGGACTAAAAGGAATCCCTGATATTTCCGAAGCTATTATGCTTGGCAGGGATCTGCTTCTGATGCACTATCTTGAACAGCATAAACTGCATGACCCGCTTATAAGACCGCGTTACCATGTCGCTCATATCAGTACCAAAGCAGCGCTCGATCTTGTACGCAGGGCAAAACAGGATGGGCTTCAGGTTTCCTGCGAAGTAACGCCCCACCATTTCACACTCTGTGATGAAGACCTTTTTAAGGCTGAACAGAAAGGAAACTATATCATGAAGCCACCGCTCTCATCAAGGGAAAACCGTGAAGCTCTGCTTGAGGGTCTTGCCGACGGGACTATTGATGCCATAGCGACAGACCATGCTCCCCATGCCTCCCATGAAAAAGAGTGTCCGCCCGATCAGACTGCTTTTGGTATTATCGGCCTTGAAACTGCCCTGGGTTTGACCATTACCGAACTGGTTGAGAAAAAAATTATTACCATGTCTCGCGCTATTGAACTCCTGTCGGTTAATCCAAGAAAAATCATGAACCTCAAACCCATTCTCTTTGTACCAGGAGAACAGGCAAATTTCTCAATCATTGACCCTGACGTTGTATGGAACGTTACCTCAAACTCATTGAAATCAAAATCATCAAACACTCCATTTCTCAACCGCTCCCTGAAAGGAAAAGCAAGAGGAATATTCCATAAGGGAAAACTTCTTGAAGCGGAAACCTTGTAAAGAAGTAATTCATTCTGCAGAAAACTTGGTTATCGGTTATAATTTTATTAAACTCCGTTTGATTTTGAGTAAAAACGACAGGAGAACGTCTTAACAAAAAGAACTACCTTACAAGTCATGGCAAAGAAACAATCATTTGCAGATAAAGGCAAAAAAACAGGCACCAGTGATTTCAAGTGTGCCAAACTTATTTTTTCCGTGAAGTCAGAAAAAACGAATGCCTGGAAATTCATTGAGAAAAACGTCCGGATCCCGAATGGGGAAAATGATCAGGTAATTCTTGCAAAAGCGATCACCGACTACGCTAAATAATCATCCGGGATATTTCCTCAGGGTATCACACAGGATGCCCTGAATCTTCCCCGTTACCTCACCGCCTCTTTCCTCCCATAGATATGGCAAAAAACCTCCATTCTTCAGGAAATGAGTCATCACCCATTTGGTATGAAACGTGGTTTAACCATCCGCTCTACCTTGAGCTCTACAGCCACAGGGATAATGATGAAGCGGCACGCTGCATTCATACTATTCTCTCCTTATCTGGTCTTGATCTGAAAAAACCGGCATCTCTGTCAGTGCTCGATATTGCCTGCGGAGCGGGCCGCCACGCCCTTGAGCTGGCCCGACTCGGCTATATAGTCACAGGAAATGACCTTTCGCCATATCTGCTTGAGGAGGCAAGAAAAGCAGCATTGAAAAGCCATTTACCACTGAAACTTTCCTGTTACGACATGAGGCTGATGGCTACCAACGATCTTTATGATCTGGTTGTTCAGCTTTTTACCAGTTTTGGTTATTTTGACTTGAAAGAAGATGATCAACTGGTCATCAAGAATGCTCACGGGTTGCTGAAAAGTGATGGCTGGTATGTGCTTGACCTTCTTAATCCCCTCTATCTTGCAAAAAATCTGGTACCTTACTCCCGACGAAACTCAGGCAAGCTTTCCATTATTGAGGAACGTGCGTTTAGTGGCAACAGGATTACCAAAAGCATGAGCATTACTCCCCTCTTCGGCGAAACAGTTACCTTCAATGAATCAGTTCGGCTTTACAGTGAAGAGGAGATTCGCGCTATGCTTCAGAACGAGGGATTTACTGTGGCAAGTATTGTCGGAAACTACCAGGGTGAGCCATTCACACCAAATGACTCACCCCGAATGATGATTTTCAGTCGCAAAGGATAAGAAAAATATCAGTTAAGCATGTTGCGGTCGCGGTACCACTCGTAGGCATTCCTTATGCTGTGTTCATGTGGCTGGTATTGCATGTTCAGTTCACGGGTTGCCTTGGACGAATCAAAATAGAGGAAATGGGATGCAACTCTAAACATTGACATGTTGAAAAGTTTCGATATCCGGTTCTTGTTCTTGTAAAGATCAAGTGCCGATTTCAATATTCTTGCCGACCAGAATGGAAGAGGGAAATGAACTTTTGGCGCTCCGGTAATACGAGAAATCGTGTCAGCGAGCTGCTTGTAGGAGACATTTTCACCGCCAAGGATGTAGCGTTCCCCAGTTTTTCCTTTTTCCATGGCAGTAATTATGGTATCTGCAACGATCTCAACATCGACAACGCAGATGCCGCCAAGGGGATAAAAAGGAAGCCTTTTATTATAGATATCCTTGATAATCCGTCCAGCATTGAAATTTATGTCGCCAGCACCAAACACAAAAGCGGGGTTGACAATAACACAGTCCAGTCCTCTCTTTATGGCGTTAGCAACCTCGATTTCTGAGAGGTGTTTTGTTCTGGCATATTCAAGGCTGATAGAATGGAAATTCCAGACAACGGATTCGTCAACCGGTTTTTTATCAAAGGCAATTCCTACTGCAGTTATTGAACTGACGTGTACAACTCTTTTAACACCAGCTAAGGTGGCGGCATCTAAAATATTTCGAGTACCATCAACATTGATTTTATAGAGCAAAGCATTTTTTTTATCCCCCATATAGGTAAGTCCGGCAGAGTGATAGACCAGATCTATCCCCTGAAGTGCCGAATCAAGCGAAGCCCGATCGGTGATATCCCCATAAACAAGATGCACCTTATGCAAAACATCAGAAAGAGAGGATAGATCCGAACTTTTACGAACAAGAATAAAGACTTCATCGTCAGTGGAAGCCAGCTTTTTCACAAGACTCGAACCAATAAAACCTGTTGCCCCTGTTACAAGGATTTTTTTATTCACCAGTATTGTACATCTATCAATTAACAATCCTTCCTTTTTTCCGCTCTCCAAAAAGACCATCAGTGGTTACTGAAAGGCCCTGCTATAATCATTGTACAATGGCGGTCTCATCGAGAACAATTTTCCCTTCTACTATCTTTTTACGAATATCCTCAAGTTGCTCATGGTTTTTAGTGCCGATCAATGATGCGTTTTTTTCATTGTAAACATAGTCCGTATAGCGGTCGGCAAGACCAAAGACAGCAACTCCACCCCCATTGAAATTCCCATTCAGCACATTTTCAACAGTTTTCAGAACAGCCCTGTCGACAGCCTTGGTCATACTTGATAGCACAAATCCTGGAGCTTCGGACTCCTGATCCCGATCAGTGCAGATAACAAGAGCTTTTCTTTCCCTTGCTGCTTCAATGACACCAAGTCCACTCGCTCCAGCAGCCTGGTAGATAATATCCGCTCCCTTTCCATACTGTCCAAGCGCAAGCTCTCTGCCCTTGGCTGGATTGGCAAATGCAGAACCGGTCATACCTACATATCCTGAAATCACTCTGATTTCAGGATTGATTGAGCGAACTCCTTTAATAAAGCCAGTCTCAAATTTTTTAATAACGCTTGATTCCATTCCTCCGATAAAACCAACAGTCTTTGTTTTGGTCATCATTCCAGCCAAAGCACCAGCAAGATAAGAGCCCTTCTTTTCTTCAAAAACAATTCCCTGGAGATTTGCTGGTATAATAATGTTCGGCTGGCTGATATAATCAATGCAGACAAATTTTTTATAGGGAAATTCCGCAGCAATCCTGGTAATATCTTCACTGAAAAGCAGACCAACACCGATAACAAGCCCGATATCCGGGTCTGTTGCCATCTGACGCAACGCGGCCTCCCGATCCGCCCCTTCTCCCTGTGGTTCAACATAGAGAAAATTGATGCCATACTTCTTTTTTACAATCTCAAGGCCGCTATAAGCAGAATCATTGAAAGATTTATCGCCCCGTCCACCGACGTCAAAAACCAGGCCAATCTGCAGTTTGCTATCCGAAGAGTGTTCTTTCACTGTTTTTTCTCTGTTTTGCCCGGTACAACCAGCAAGAATAAACACCAGAAACAGAAAAACGGAAAACCTGTACCTCATCTGTTTAATTAAAAAAATTGTCAGCTAGTTAAACTTTAGTTATAGAGTGACAGCAAACACCGAATTTTTAAGACCGCAATTTAGGAAAAACTCTCTTTAAAAACGATAGCCTTTATTGATAAATAATTCAATTCGTACATTGTCTTTGCATGCGCTCAACATTCTTTTGCTTCACTATAAGTGCAAGAAAGCTAATCCAGTCAGCCAAAAACATGAGCGCAAGAAAGTGAGAGAGAGTTTGATTCCTGTAGAAATTATAATACTTCCCAATATGTTCTTATATTACGTGCAAAGTCGAGACGTGAAAAATGCCCGATAAAGTGACGTGCCTATGCCTCCTGAGCTAACATTTTCCTCATCTTACAGCGTGAGTCTTCCGCTAAAAAAACTTTCCCGTGCCTGTTTTATCAGTGTTCTTTGTATTACGACCTCAGTCTGTCAGTTTGCACTGACAGGAGTGGCGCTTTGTGATATTCCGTCTGAAACCACGGTGCAGACTGCTCCCGTTGCCGGGTCTACACGTCTGACCGCTTCCATGCAAAGCTTTTTTAATAGTGTCAGTCAATATTTTGGAACCCGATACCGGGTTGGCGGTCAGACTCCCGGAGGATTTGACTGTTCAGGTTTTGTGCGTTTCATGTACGACAAAGTATTTAATATGCAACTTCCCCGATCTTCAAGAGAGATGTCGGCCATAGGAAATAAAGTAAGCAAGAATGACCTCCAACCCGGAGATCTTGTTTTTTTTCAGACACGGGGCCAGAGGATTAACCATGTAGGCATTTTTATCGGTAATGATACCTTTGTTCATTCCTCACTCTCCAAGGGAATTACCGAAGACAAAATCAAGCTAACCTATTACGAAAAAAGATTCGCCGGGGCCGTTCGATTACTTGATCCATCGACGGACAAATTACCTCCTCTCCCACTGCAACAGCAAGAAGCCGGGAGCGATATCACCAAGCCATCATGATTCCTGCGCCCTCTTATGATCCTGCCACCAGACCACTTTTTACATAAAGAGTAGTCTGCTACGGCAGCTATCTTTTCGGGACATTAACGAGTCACAAAAATATTCTGCAAAGCTGAAAGAAGAGTATTGATAGAGAATGGCTTCTGAATAAAGTTCACCCCCTGGTCAAGGAACCCGTGACCTCTAATAATGTCTGTGGTGTAACCCGACATAAACAGGGTTCTAAGGTCCGGGTAGAGCGAGAGAAGCTTTTTTGACAGATCACAGCCGTTCATCTCAGGCAAAACAACATCAGTCAAAAGCAAGTGAATTTGACCATTCTGTTTTCCGGCAATACTGATAGCTTCACCGGGGGTTGCAGCATTGAGTACCGTATATCCGTTATTTTCAAGCGTAAACTTGCAGATATTCAGGATATCAGGTTCATCTTCAACAAGTAATATCGTTTCTTTTCGGTGACTGATCGGCGGCGGTATTTCACGCTCTTCCAAATCTTCATAACCGGTATGCCTGGGCAGATAAATTGTAAAGCAGCTCCCCTGGTCACGCTCACTCCGGCAATCAATAAAAGAGCTGTTCTGCTTGACAATACCATAGACCGTAGAAAGCCCCATGCCTGTACCTCTTCCCTCACCCTTAGTGGTAAAAAAAGGCTCGAAAATATGGGGCAAATCTTTTTTATCAATACCGCTACCGTTATCGGTCACAACAAGCGTCACGTAGCTGCCCGGTTTTTTGCAGGGATGGCCTGCAATGCATTCAGCTTTATCAACATGAACCGCTTCTGTTTTGATGATAATTTTGCCGATTCCGCTTATTGCATCACGTGAGTTGACGCAAAGGTTTCCGAGAATAAGATCTATTTGATATGGATCAATCTTTATAAAAATACGGTGGCGTTCTGGTATCCATACCAGAGAGATATTCTCTCCGATCAGTCGCCTCAAAAAAGGAAGCATCCTTTCAACCATCGTGTTCAGATCAAGAACAATTGGCATCACAGCCTGTTTTTGTGAAAAGGCAAGGAGTTGACGGGTCAAATCTGCAGACTGTTCTAAGGCTTTGAGAATAATCTTCAGATTATTTAGCATCGGGTCTTCAATAGGGCGCATAGAAATGGCCATTTCGACATTGCCAAGTATTATTCCCAACATATTATTGAATTCGTGAGCTATACCTCCGGCAAGCTGACCTACCAGCTCCATTTTCTGTGCCTGCAAAAGCACTGCCTGTATTTTTTGTTCAGATTGCTCTGCACGTTTGCGGGCGACTATAGCCCAAACAAGATTTGCAAGAGCGTCCACCATCCTCAAATCATCCTCATCATAATCATAGGGTTTATCTCCAACACAAAAAATTGCTGCAACTTCTTCACCACGGATTAACGGAATAAAGACTCGTCGATGAGTCTCTGCGTAGAAATCCGGTTTGTTCCGAAGATTTGAAGGTGTTGAAGACGTATTATAAATCACACCATTCCGTCCCCTTACTAAATCGGCCAACATCTCTTCTTCTGTGAGCGAAGAATAAGGTCCTTTGTCTTCCAGCGATGGTGTCTTGATATGCATACTGGAGGAGAAGATCCGCGATGACGGTATTGTCGGATCTTCAGCAATAATGTGGCAGAAACCAGTCGAACTTTCCGTCAGACATTTAGCCTCATCAAGTGTCGCCCTTAACAACTCCTCAACAGAATGTGACTCCATGTTAAGAAGACGTAAACGAAATGCCGTAATAGCTTCGAAACGCTTACGCTCAGTAATGTCGATACCAATGGCTATAACAAACGGGTTGCCATTGACCATTATTCTCCGACCAGTTATCATCCGCCATTGGAATTTCGGCCCTCCGCGAAGCAATACTCTTCCCTCAGAAGTAACTTCGACCCCAAAACTCAAAATTTTCTGCATCGACTCCAGGGCATAAGCTTTATCATCAGGATGAAAAACATCAAGAGCATTAGTATAGGGCATCTCATGTTCCGGTTTTCCTACTATCTCATCTCGGTGATAGGCGTTCCACCAAACAAGTTTTCCGTTGGCATCATTAATAGAAAAGGAACCGGGAATACTTTCCACTACAGCGTTGCTAAAAGCGGAATCATACTCCCGCCTCATTTCTTCTGTCGAGAAAGTTCCTATTGTATTATCACTCATTTTCGTTACTATCAGAAATTCTTTGAGACATCCGATATAATTCCGGAGATTTCCTCCAACACAAGATGTTTGCTTAATTTAAACGTATTTTTGCCCGTAAAGTTTTCAAGCTTAAATGTAACAAAAAGAATACTTGTATTACAGGATCAAACTTCCCCTGTCACCTCCATGAAACTCTTTTTTAATCGGGTCTTGATTGTGCTTTTCTCGATAAGCGCTTTAGCCGCACTCTTTTTTCTAAGCCTTGGTGTTCTGGTTTCACAATACAGGGGCACCCCCGAAAAAACCGATGTCATTATTGTGTTGGGGGGCGATAATGGGCTTCGAATACATAAAGGGGCTGAACTCTACCTTGCCGGGTATGCCGACCATATTATTCTGACAGGTATTGATGAACGGTTTTACCGTCCAAATCACCCAAACTGGCGTGAACGTCGAATGATGGAGCTCGGTGTGCCGAAAAATGCCATTAAGGTCGATGCTCATTCAAAAACGACTTGGGAGGAAGCCTTGAATACATCAAACACAATGGAAAAAAAAGGATGGAAAAGTGCACTTATCATCAGCGACCCTCCGCACCTGCTCCGTCTTCATCAGACATGGAGCAGGGCGTTTAATGGATCGTCAAAGAAGTTTATTCTGGTGCCAACAGATCCAAAATGGTGGCACCAGATTCTGTGGTGGAGAAATGAGAAAAGCTACCAGTTTGTCATCAGTGAGATCAAAAAAAACCTCTTCTACGTCGTGGTACACTATTGAATCGGATTACGCACCAGCCATCATAGCTTCAACGTCAGACGCAACAGTTCCTCTATATGCTTGATACCAAATTTCTCGACTAACGCTGCCGCTACATTCAGAGTGAGAAACTCGGGAAGTTTTGGTCCGAGGCGAATACCTTTTATCCGTTTTTTTAGTCAGTACTTTCATAACTCCTCCCAATTGATATCAATATGATATCAATTAAGATAAAAAACTTTTTCAAGAAAGCCTCTCCATCGCCAGCATCGGGGTATATGTTTTTATACGAGGCTTACAAACTTTCACCTCAACCGGTGTTAAATTCAACCCTCAAAGGTTAAAAAAAAGAGTGGTTATTGACGCGATGGAGGGAACTCCATCAGCTTTCGAGGAAAAACCGGAATAATCAATAAAGGAGAGTGCTGTTCTTCGAGTGCAAAAATAAATGACACAAATCAATAAAAAAATGGTAATCTGCTTCCACACAGTTCAATAATAGTAACTCTTGTTTATCACGAGGAAAACTCATTCATGCTTGTCAGGAAAATGTTACCACTTCACCCAGGAACCGTTCTGTTTGAAGAATATCTCAGTCCCATGAAGCTTAGCGAGAAAAGAGTTGCCGAAGATATCCATCTTCCGGTCTGGCGTATCAACGAAATAATTGCGGGAAAGAGGTGCATCACCGCTGAAACCGCGTTGCGTCTTGGCCGCTATTTCAGTACACCACCCCAGTTCTGGTTTGGACTGCAGATGGATTACGACCTTAAAGTTGCCCTGAACAATGAAGGTGCAAATATCGAGCGGGATATAAAGGCCTATGATGAGTCAAGATCATAAGCCTTGTCAGTCGCTCTTGACTTCATCGCTGACTCTACCACTGAGCCTTTGCAGTTGGCGTACCCATAAAGCCGTACGGCTATAAAGCACAACACGGCTGTCTATGGAACAAACGCAATAAGAGCATAGCATGCCGGTACAGCTTATTGTTTGGGATCAATGCACCAAAAAGTCTGTGTACGACAGGGTAGTAATTCCGGTCAAAGTCGCAAACTGCACCCCTGCTCCAGCGCCGCCTCCATCGGCATCATAGTAGAGAGCCTTGTTTGCTGTGTTAAAAATGAGATGTTCGTTACCCCCGACAGTTCCCTTTGTAACACCTGCACCAATCAGGATATCCGAAGCATTGAAAACACTATCAGAGCCCTTGATATTGGCAAAGAGGCTTGCCAAAAACTCGATTTTATCACTGCCAGACTGGAAATCCGTAATCACGTCAACATTACTAATTCCCAATGCGGTGCTAAACTGAATTGTATCGCTTCCAGTACCACCAGTCAGCGTATCATTCCCGTTTCCTCCGTCGAAAGTATCATTACCAGAGCCACCATCAAGAGTGTCGTTCCCTGAATCACCAGTCAATATATCATTGCCATCCAGACCACTGATGGAATCATTGCCAGAGCCACCATTGAGAGAGTCATTACCAGCGCCACCATTTAATACATCATTGCCGGAGCCACCATTGATAGTATCATGGCCGTCTCCGCCATTAATTACGTCGTTCCCGGAGTCGCCATTGATTATGTCGTTGCCACCCAGACCGCTGACAGAGTCGTTGCCACTCAAACCATTGATGGTATCTTCCTCATTGGTCGGCAGCGACTGGCCTACAAGAGTATGGGTCGCATCAATGAGATTCCCACCGCTTGTCCCATTGATCAAAACACCGCCGACATTGGTAACGTCGATCGTAAACATCTTGTCGAAAGTGTTGGTTGCTGAGTCCGCAACCCGCAGGGTGATATCGTGCGACACCGCTGTCTCGTAGTCGAGTGTGTTCGCCACCACCAAATTTGCTCCGTCGATTACAAACAAATTTCCCGGATTGGCAAGCAATAAATAGGTAAATGTTTCGCTGGCATCCGCATCGGTTGTGGATAGAGTTGCAATGACTTGCCCAATGCTGGCATTCTCGGAAACCATATTGTTCGAAAGCGTGATGTCAGTCGGCGGATTGTTGACACCCTCAATGATATCAAAGAGCGCCTTAATCAGGGCATCGTTATCTTCAGCGATCATGAATCTGCCACCATTTTCACTGGCGATTGATTCAAAAGCCATCGTGTCCCAATATGGTGATCCAGTAACAATCGTAAATATTTGAACTTGTGACGTGGTATCGTCAGGAGCAACAGGCTCATCTGTAAATTCAAATGGTGGAAGAGAATCACCATCTCCAAAAAGACCTGCAGAGACAACAGGAGTACTATCTCCGAACGAAAGACTGAATGTATCGACCGAGCCACCAGCGCCTGTCAATGACGCATGAGTTTCAATAGTAGCTCCGACACTATGAGCTAAAGCAGTCACTTCAGCCGCCAAATCGCCATCCTTCGCTGGTGCATCAGTAAACATGGCGACTCGCATGATACCGGCACCAAATCTCCATTGCCCCATACTCCCGTTCAGTGCAAGGCGAAGCCCGTCAAAGGCTGTTTCCGGCAAGTCGCCACCGCCGTAAACCGAGAGGCCATTGATGGCTGCAATTGCGGCAGTTTTTCTCTCTGCAAAATCAGTTTGCTCTGTAAAGGGCAGAACCACTTCCGTTGGTTCGCCAATGGAGAGATCCTTGAACGTGACCACCCCAATACGCGCATCAACAGTACCGCCAGCGAAGGCAGCATTAACCAGATCGCCTGCTACTCCCTGTACGCTGGCGATATCATCATACATGCTGCCAGTGGTGTCCACCACTATGGCAAAGTCTGTCTGGAAGGTCAGCCCACTCCTTTGAAGCCTGTATGTCTGGTGACCACCTTGATCATCATCAAACTGTATGGCCTCTATATTCACAAGCGTATCCAAGCCAGAATCCTCACCGCCGCGCACATTGCCAACCGACCATGTCCCGTCTATATTTTTCCGGATGTCATAGTCCAGCGGTGAACCAAAATAGATTGAGGTGTCAATGCCGGAGCCACCATACAATCGGTCATTGCCTCCAGCACCAAATAGAAAATCATCGCCAGAACCAGACTGGAGTAGGTTCGCTGATGGCCCTCCAATCAAAAGGTCATTCGACGCTCCCAGTGCATATAAATTCATATTGATATCGCCAGTTCTGGCAACGTCAATTGCAGTTCCGCTGGTATATGTATAGATAGCTTTATGCAGATCCACATCATCACTACCAAATACGGATGGGATAGGTTTACCAATTTCCCATGCCTGTGCAACGTAAGAGATCTCATTATCAAGGCCGAGTTGCTCCCATATCGTATTGATGTATTTAACATTGGCGCCCTGGTAATCGAGCAGGCTGATATTATCACGTTTTCCAGTCAGTGCATGACCTAATTCGTGAACAAGAGCACCAAGTTGTGAATGCAATACTGCCTCGCCTTTATCGTTTATATAACTGAGATTTTCGATGAAGGCAGGATCTATTTCAACCCGGCCTGTATTTAAAAACCCCCGATATTGACCCGAAGCGTAGCTAATATTTATGGTGTGTCCGTATGTGGCGACCCAGTCATCAAACATCTTTTTCGCTATGGGCGAATCCTCGTAAGCGGTCTGCAAATCTGCAAGAATCGACGCCTTCTGGGCATCGGTGAAACCTTCGATGGTGGTTTTTGCTTCGACATCTGAAAAAGAAGTCAATGTATATCCATACTGCTGCAATGCTGCATTTGCGATTGGCACTGTCGTCTCAATCACACCGGACTGTACTTCCAGCGCCCAATCGCCACCTGCAGCAATGCCGCCAGTGGGATCATTGGACGCTGCGACATCAGCTCCGGTCATCAGCGAAAGCATATCAACGAATGCGTGTCCTTCAGCACCAGCACCAATATTACAACCGTATAACAGTAAATCGCCGTTCCCAGTCAGGGCATGTCCAATACCTGAAAGTTGAGTAACATACTGACTCAACGAAGCTCTGTCCAGGTTCGTGTTACCAATGGTCATGGAACCGTGAGATCCATGCGAAATGATCTGGACAGAATCATAGCCGCTTTGCCAGTAAAGAGCACTGGCTATTTGTGCAATGCCGTCCAGGTTTGCATCAAGCACCTGATACTTCGTACCTGAGTCAACTTGCATAATCAGCGACTTATAATCACTGACACGACTGTCAATAAATACCATTGTTTTAGCCATGACCGTACAGTTGTTTTGATTCTTGTGAAGAATATCACTTGCGGCTGGTGCCACAAAACTGCCGCAGCCTCAATTATTGCACCATTTTGCTACGATGGAAGTTACAACATATCTCTATTGCAATGCAAAATACACGTCCGTTATCGCATAAAAACACAAGCAACAACCGAGGGTAATCTGAGGCAAAAAAAGATCAATCTCAATCCGAACAATTACTTACCGCTTCAGCAGCAATCTCGGAAGGAATCTGGCGACTCACCTTGGCACCAAGCTTGCGGATATCTTCAACTCTGGCGATAAGATTGCCCCTTCCCTCCTTGATGCGTTTCAGCGCAACATCAAACGAATCAGAGACGCCAGCAAGTCTTTTTCGTGCCTCCATCATAGCATCGAAAATAAGCAGAACCTGATCATAAATTTTGCCAGCTTTTTCGGCAATCAGCTCGGCATTGCGGTTCTCGTTCTCACGCCGCCAAATCTGGGCGATGAGCTTGAGCGTGATCATCAACGTCGTCGGACCGCACAAGACAACATTTTTACCGGCAAGATTGTACATGATATCGGGATCAGCCTGCATCACAGCCTGCCAGGCGGATTCAAGAGGAATGCAGAGAATAACAAAATCAAGTGTCCTGTTGCCTCCGATGCTGCTGTACTCCTTCGACTGCAATCCTGCGATATGGCGACGGACTGACTGCACATGCTCCTTGAGGGCAATAGTGCGTTCTGCATCCTCATCAAGGTTACAGAAGCGTTCATAAGCAGTCAGCGACACCTTGGAATCGACAATAACCGCTTTGTTACCAGGCAACATCACTATAAAGTCAGGGCGCTTCAAAAAAACATCATCCTCCCGAAAACTCTCCTGTGCCATATATTCACGCCCTTTTTCAAGCCCCGAAGCCTCAAAAATCCTCTCAATAATCATCTCACCCCAATCACCCTGCTTTTTTGAGTCACCCTTGATGGCGCGAGCAAGAGTATTGGCCTCGTCACTCACTCTGCCGCTCAGTTTCTGCAATTGACGCACCTCCTCAATGAGCTGGCCCGACAAAGCCGTGTCCGTATCATGCACCTCCTCAATTCTCTTACGGTAAGCCTCAAGCTGTTCGCGCAGTGGTTGCAGAAGAGAATCCATCCGTTCGCGGTTGTCCTGGCCCAGCGCTCTCCCCCGCTCCTCAAAAATCCTGTTGGAGAGGTTTTCAAACTCTTGTTTTAATCGCGATTCCGACTCCTGCATCAGAGCCGTTTTTTCGGCAGCGCTGCGTTGTTCGTTACTGATATCAGCCTCAAGCCGCGCTTGCCGAATTTTCAGGCTTTCAAGTTCCAGTGATTTCGATTCAAGCCTCATGGCTACTGCACGCGCCTCCTCTTCAACACCACGAAGTCGCTGGAGTTCAGCTTTCAAAGGAGTGTCATAGACAATCCGATACGCAACAAAGCCCAGCAGGGCAAGAAGGGCAAGGAGAATAGAAAAAGAGAGAGCTTCTATCATGATAGTATTTATAACCTGGCATTCATTTGAAAAGAATAACTTTTTTCTTACCTTGACACTCTTGAAATGGCGAAGTGGCCGAGTGGTTAGGCAGAGGTCTGCAAAACCTTCTACAGCGGTTCGAGTCCGCTCTTCGCCTCCATCAACAAAAAAGCCTGCATGATGCAGGCTTTTTTCGTCAAGAATGATCCAACTATCCTATCTTCGCCGAACCAGTAACGATCGCGTTAACAAGCTTTTCAATCGTTACATTATCCATAAGCACCGGAATATTCAGGCAGATACTGCTCCGCAGCATGATACCGGTTTTCGGCCAGAGTGCTTCAAGATCAGCGTCGCGGTACTGGTCATACTCACCAAGAAGATGACCCCAGACCCCTGCGAAATGCCAGTCAAGTGCTTCAGGTAGAATCTTGGTTCCAAAACCATGCTCCGTCAAATGCGCTTCAAACTGCAGTGCCGCCTCGCGATTCCTGACCCTGAAAATCAGGGTATCTCCCTGAGAACCAGCTTCGTCACTGAAAGGCCTGAGAATAATATTATCGAGATGGCGTATCGCATCCTTGATTTTTTTCTTGTTCTCCCGTGAGGTCGAGAGGATAGTCTCGATTTTGGCAAGCTGGGCCAGACCGATTGCAGCAGTCACTTCGCTGAGACGCAGATTCAGCCCTTTTGATCTTCTGGGATCTTTCCCCCTCGGCAGGCCGGGCAGGTGCATGTGACCATGGTCGGAAAACTCGGCCGCACGATCGTAGATCTCTTTATCATTGGTTACAATGATGCCACCCTCACCAGTGTGGAGCGTTTTGCCCGCATCAAATGAGAACGAGGCGACACTGCCAAAGGTGCCAAGCTTCTGTCCCTTATATGAGGCGCCAAGCGCCTGCGCAGCATCCTCTATCAGAATCAGGCCATGTTTCTTGCAGAGCGCCACAAGTTCATCCATTTTCGGCGAAGCCCACATTGGAATAACAACAACCGCTTTCGTCGCTGGAGTAATAGCCTTTTCAACTTCCTCAGGATCAAGATGATAGGTTTCATCAAGCTCAACGGGAACAGGTATTGCTCCCAGAGCGCTGATAGCCTCCACTGGGGCTATGAACGTCCATGCTGTTGTAATAACCTCATCACCCGAACCTATTCCGGCACCTGCAAGTGCACAATGAATAGCTGCAGTCCCGGACGAAACGGCATGGGCATACTTGACACCCATCCATGCTGCAAATTTTTCCTCAAACTCCCTTGCTTTATAATTACCTCCGCCGTAACGGTACAAATTGACCTTTTCCCTGCTGAAAAGCTCCTGTATTTCAGCCAGTTCTTCACGACCGATGAGTTCTGCGCCCGCCATAATAGGTGTCCTGTTCTTTTAGGTTAATTGAAAAACAACGTTCCGTGCCGATTCTTCGTTAAATTCAACGGGATTGCCCGAAAATGATCCTTTCAGGGCTTCTGATGCGTTGTGCGCAAATTCAGCAGCATTACCCTTGCCATATCCATAAGGTACAAGTGAGGGAATCTGAAGCTGTTTGTAGAGTTCATCCATCTCCTCAAGCAGTTCGGCCGTCGCCTCTTTTGGAGAGGGAGTCGATCGCATGGGGTTAAGCAGAGCATACTTTTCATAACCATGAAGGTGGTTGTAACGCATCACCTCCTTGAGAAATATCGCTCCGGCAAGACCGTGTGGCACACGATGCTTCACGCCGAGATAATAGGCAAACCCATTGGTCGGACCATCGCCGGAGTTCATGAGAGCCACTGTGCCGCAGACACTGCCTATAGCCAGATCAAGCCGGGACTCTGCCCGGTCGAGCTGATTTTGCTGCAACGCGTAAAAGGTGCGCTGGAATCCCTCAATAGCAAAAATCCTGCTGAGTGCAGTATGCTTTAACGAACCGAAACTGTCAACGCAGTGCACAAGACTGTCCATGGCTGAAGCAATAACGCTTTCAAAAGGTGCTGTCATGGAAAGTTGCGGGTCGATAACCGCTTTTTTTGGAAAATTCTTTCTGCTGTTAATGCCAAGTTTGCGGCCCTCAGCCTCGTCAATAAAGACAGCATTAAAGCTTACTTCAGCACCGCTGCCCAGCAGTGATGGTACCGTAATCAGCGGCAATGGATCGTTTACTCCTGAAGGAAAGCCCTTGAGTGAGAGTGCCGGAACTGCGTTGGTCATGAGAAGAGCAACTCCTTTGCCAAGGTCAAGTGTACTGCCTCCGCCTATGGCAACAATGACATCCGGTGAATTAGCACGAAAAAATTCCGCTACATTTTCGAGATGAGCATACGTTGGCTCACCGCCGAATTCATTACAGTACAATACAGCATCTGTATATACCGAGGTAAGGTTCTTCAGAACATCCTGAAAATAGAGACTGCCAGCAACATTGGCATCGTAAATGATCCCAGGCTTCTTCACTGACAACTGTGCCAGATGCCCATTCAGGTTGAGCGCTTCATTAACCCCGATGACAAGATCGGTGGATAAAAAGAAATTCATAAAAACAGTAATCTAAGGGTTCGGTTGGTTTGCATCCTGGACGGCCAGGTTTTTTTTATAAAGGTAATACTCAATTAAATCTATTTCTTCGAGAGTATCAATCTCCCATGTTTGCCAAAACTCCATCTCATAGACCGAAAGCTTTTCGCCGATCCTGTTGCCGAAGGCAGCAAGAGTTTCGGGTGTAAAAATATAGATTGAGCCATTTTCGATGAACTGTGTTGGCCGATCCTGACGCATCCCCCTGTTGCGGTAATCAAAATTGACACTTGTCCACCTCCCTTCACGCGATTCCCACAAGGTGAGGTCGTCAACTTTTGTCACAGAGATCAGTGAGTCAGCCTCTTCACGACGAAAAACCTCTACCGCAGCATCAATGTCACCGGGTTTCCGCAAGGGAGAGGTTGCCTGCAAAAAGACCACTGTGCTCACAGGCATCTCGTACTCCAATTCGATAACTTCAAGAGCATGAAGAATAGCCGATTCAGAACTCGCCTTGTCACCTGCCAGTTCAGGTGGACGCACAATGACTTCCGCACCATACTCTATGGCTACGTTGGCGATAGCCTGTTCATCAGTCGAAACAAACACCTTATCGATGGAGGTTGAGGCAAGCGCCTGCTGAATCGTCCAGGCAAGCAAGGGTTTTCCTGCTACTGGATAAATATTCTTCTCTTTCAACCCCTTCGACCCGCCTCGGGCAGGAATAATTGCAACAGTTCCCATTAAAATCAGTTACGTTTTAGTTCAGCCGTCAATCACCTGCCGACAGACATCAGCAATCATTTTCGCTGCAGATTTATTCTGGAGAGGAGTCAGAGCTTTTAACTCTTCAGGCTTCAGACCACAATGCACAATCTTGTTCAGGGCGGAACCTATAAAAATTGTTGATGAAAACTGCGCAATCAGCATCCGGGAGTTGGCAATCATCTCTTCTGTTCTGCCTTCACTGAAAACAAGAGAGTCTGGAGCATAGCGTTCGATTTCCCTGATAGCCCGTTCTACATTTTCATTGGGATGAAGCTTGAAAAGAAGCTGGTGAGCGCCCGCCATTTCAAGGTATTTTTCAATATTTTTCCGGCGATTCTCATAAACAAATGTCTCACGGTTATCCGATGTGCAAACAAGCACATAATCGTGATGTTTAAAATCATTCTGAAGGTACTGCTCACAATTATCGAAGTTCGGAATGCTGGTCACTTCAATTTTTGCAGGGCTGACTCCCTTTTGAATAAAAAGTTCGCGGTACCCTTCGCTGGCAACACAAAACTTCTCATAAGCATCAGATAACCCTGTAGTCGCAGTGCCAGCAATCCAGCGGGGAATCCACTGAAAGTTCCTTGCAAGATGGTAAAGAATAGTTTCTGGTTCAGTCATTCCCTCCTGTACCAGCACAATTTTCTTCAGCCGGATATGTTTAGGCACAATAAGATCCGTACAGGTAACCACAAGATCATAAGCATGCGCAAAACCACCAATATCAAGCTTCAAATGGTGAGAGCGAAGATAATCAAGGGTTCGTTCTGATCGCTTACGCCCCATGATGGTAAATTCCAGCAATCCTGCATCACTGGCCGCACCGAGCAACCCATCGCTGAAAAAAGGAGAGAAATACTGCTCATAATCCGTCAGCCACCCTGCAATCTGATGCATCTGGGTAGTCTGATTCATCGAACCGCAAATAAATAAAATTTTTTTCTTCATGACCCTCCCTTACCAACTCCTTCTGCATCGTGAAGATGAACCCCTGAAAAAAACATGATGCCGTAACCGACAGAGTACCAGAGGAGCTCTTTAAAGCGTCTCAAAAGCACAAATGCCCCTCCATAAGCAAGAACATCAGGCATCCCGATAGCCTGAAAAAACGCCAGATACCCAAGATCCTGTACCCCAAGTCCCGAAGGAATAAAAAAGAACAGAGTACGGAGCATCGTAAGGGCTATATCAATGGAAAGCACTTGCAAAAATGAGATTTCAATACCCATAAGCCTCAATATAATATAACTCTCAATCGCAAGCATGCTCCAGGCAAGAAGATAGATAAACAGTACCGGAACCAGCTTTCCGGCAAAGGAGCCTCTGTAACTCTTCAGCTCCTCGTCAGTATCAAGAAATCCTGATTCCTTTACAAGCAACCATGTTTTTAGTCTTTTGAACGGGACAAGCATTAAAAGCCGATGAACATTTTGTGCCGCTTTGCCGTTGAGCAGCAACAAAAGAATAAAGAGGAACAGCAGAAAAACTACCATGCCAACCCCTACCATAAGATAGCCAAGTCCTTCGAATCCAAGCATCTGGATAGAAACCGCCTGAAGAAATGAAAAACCTGCTATAGAACCGATAATCGTATAAAGCCCCTGGGCCACGCCAAGCATAAGCTTGCGAACAGCCACGCTTGCCACACCAGAGGGCAGTGGAATACCTATAAACCGGCTACACAGAAAAGGACGAAGAGGTTCACCAACAGCCACTCCCGCCGGAAGCGTCATGGAAACCGTTTCAGCTATAAACTGTATTTTCAGAAGCTTGAAAAACGGTATTGTAATGATACTTCCTGGAAAGACCCTTGTCCAGGCAAAAGTTTCCAGAAGATGAAGCGCAAGATAGGGCAAAAGAATAAATGCCGAAGAAAAACCGATTGAGGAAATCAGTTCAACCGAACGGTATAAGTCGAGTTGGCTGAAAAGATAAATAATCAAGATAATGCCAAGACCGATCCCGACATAGCCGGTCCATGATAGACTTGATTTTTTCGTCATCTGTATAAATAATCAGGAAACAAGGCTAAAAAAATGCTCAAAACTTATTATCACAATTTGCAAAGATAAGAATGTATCGTTAAATATTTATTGAATCATTGCAAGTGTCGTAAAACCCTCTGTGGAGCATAGACTTTTCTCCCCATTAAGGCCCTTGATCACAAGAAAATACCTTTTACTGATGGGACTTATCTACCCTGACTTTCAGACTCTGCCGGAACTATTCTCCTCAGTTTTCAACCATTACAGGGAAGATGATTCGAAATTTCCTTTTGCAAGAAAAATCAACGGCGTATATCAACCCATCTCTTATCCTGAGTTTGAAGAGGATGTGCTCTCTTTTGAGGCCTTTCTGAAACACAACGGCGTGGAGGCAAGAGATCGGGTAGCCATTCTGTCGGAAAACAGACCAGGATGGTATCTGGCCGATATGGCCATTTTGAACCTCGGTGCAATCAATGTGCCACTCTACCCCTCTTTGCCATCCAACCAGATCGAATACGTTCTCAACAACTGCAGTGCAAAAGCTGTCATTGTCTCAAACATGCTTCAGCTTGGCAAAATCCTTTCGATCTGGCAAAACCTTCCAGAATTAGCGATTATAGTTGTCATGAACCGCCTTGAGGAAGCCGTTGAAGATGTTCTTGACCTGAACCAGGCAAAGGCAACGGGGAAAAAAATTCTTGAAGAAACTCCATGGTTTCTCGAACGCACGCCTGTAGAACCTGACGATGTTGCCACCATCATCTATACATCTGGTACAACAGGCCTTCCAAAAGGGGTGATGCTCACACACCGCAATATTTGTGAAAACATAAAATCCTGTTCCTCGGTTATCCGTCTTGATGATTCTGACTCTGGACTCTCTTTTCTTCCTCTCTCACACGCTTACGAACGGACAGGCGGCTATTACCTGCTCTTCTCATGCGGAGCGACTATCTATCTGGCCGAAAGCATTGAGACGATCGCGCTGAACATGACAGAAGCACGACCAACCATTATCTTTACTGTTCCAAGGCTGTTTGACCGCATCAAGATGAGCATACTCAAGCAGATTTCAACCAAAAGTATTATAAAACAGAAAATATTTTACTGGGCATTAACTACCGGAAAAAAGTACCACAGCGAGATTGATAATAGTGCAAGAGTCCCAAAACTTCTTTCCCTGCAGCATGCAATGGCCGAAAAGCTTGTCTACAATAAATTGAAAAGCTCGCTCGGTGGAAGGCTGCGCTATTTTGTTTCAGGAGGCGCTGCTTTGCCGCAAAAGATCGGCGAGTTTTTTCAGGCGCTTGACATCAGTATTCTTGAGGGATATGGCCTGACTGAGACCGCACCGGTCACCCATGTTAATCGTCCTGAAAAGATCAAGTACGGCACGGTGGGGCGAGCGGTAAACAATGTCGAGGTCATGATTGCCCAGGACGGCGAAATACTGCTCAAAGGTACGAACATCATGAAGGGATACTGGAATGACGAAGAGGCCACACGGGAAGTTATCAAGGATGGGTGGCTCTACTCTGGCGACATAGGAGAGATCGACAATGAAGGCTATCTGAAAATAACCGGTCGAAAAAAAAATATCATTGTCACCTCTGGCGGAAAAAATATTGCACCATTGCCTATCGAAAACCTTATTTCTGATAGTCCTTATATCGACCAGGTCATTGTGATCGGTGAAAAACGTCCATTTCTGATCGCCCTTATAGTACCGAACTTCAGCAAACTCAGGGAGTTTTCCGCTGCAGAAGGCATCCTGGCTACTACAAACCAAGAGTTGATTGAGAATAAAAACATACTGCAGATTTATGAAAAAATGATACGCACCGTTTCGCGACAGCTTGCAACTCATGAAAAGGTACGCAAGTTTCTGTTGATTGATATCCCGTTCACCATTGAAAACGGTCAAGTAACCCCCACGTTGAAACTCAAGCGCGATGTGATTACAACAAGGTATGCATCCGAAATAGACAAGTTGTATAATACCCTTAACATGGTCTATAATACTGAGTAAACTCCAAAAAAGTATTTATATGCGGAGCTTCACCTCATATCGGTAACAGATAGAGTCAACCTCTGTGTTTTGGATTATCCTTTTATCTTAAGCATTGGTCGAACGCAATGATTTTCGCTCCCTTGACGTTCAACAAGCCCTTCATGGATGAGGTCAGTGATGATATCGTCAAGATTCCAGGGGCAGTTGGCATATTTCTCTTCAATTTCTTCAAGGTACATAACTTCCGAGTGCACGAGCTCTTTGATAAGCTGACCCCGGTACCACCGCTTTGAGCCCTGAAACTTCGACTGCCTGCTCAGAGGCCGAATCCCTGTCCTTTTGCTGGTCAGCATAAGAGCCCCGTAATCCATCAAGGCATTATGCCAGTCTCGGCTTTGTCCGGGAGGAAGCACCACGTCAGCAATCCGCTGCAATTCGAACGCCGAAATATCTTCAGGCAGCCCGAATTCATGGATAAGGATTCTGCGAATATTGGTATCGACCGCAGCCATATCGAGATTATCAGCAAAAACGGGAATGGAACGACACGTGTACTCACCTATACCTGGAAGCTTTTTCAGCAGTTCAGGCTGTGACGGAACAATTCCTCCATAAGACTCTGTGATGACGGCAGCACACCGATGGAGCCGCACTGCCCTGGAGTTGTAACCCAGCCCGCTCCAAAAAGAGAGTACCTCTCTGAGTGGAGCGGATGCCAGATGAACTGAATCGGGAAAATGGTGCAACCATTCATTAAACCTTGGAACTACCCTTTCGGCTTGTGTTTGCTGTAACATGATTTCGCTGATCATGACAGCATATCGGTCGGTCGTCTCGCGCCAGGGAAAACTTCTTCGGTTCTGCCGGTAAAAATCAAAAATCTTTTGGTGGAAGAGTTCCGTGTCATCAATTTTCACAGCTCTTGTCCCCCGTGTAACGAGCTTCATAGTACTGGATGATAACAACCCTGTCAAAAATATGCCCTTTTCGTCACCATGATGTAACGTTGGGGCTTCACGCATGGAGGGAAAACCCGGCAGCATTTATGCAAGCCGGGATTACCAAAAAAAATCAGACGCTCTCTACATTCTTGCGTTCCTTGACTTTCAACGCTGCCTTGCCGGTACGTTTGCGCAAGTAGAAGAGTTTTGCTCTTCTGGCCTTGCCGTGTTTAACAACGGTGACACTTTCAATGTTGGGTGAGTTGACCGGGATGATCCTCTCAACACCAACACCATGAGAAATTTTGCGAACCGTGATGGTCTTGTTCCCACCGGCTCCCCTGTCGCTGATAACAACACCTTCGAAAGCCTGAAGCCTCTCCTTTTCACCCTCAATAACCTTCAACTGAATCTTGACGGTATCACCTGGACGGATTTCCGGAAAATCGGTAACAGCCTGGGTGGCTTCAACTAACTTGATTAACTGATCCATGACAACAACTTATTTACGTTATTTTTTCTTATATCCTTCTAATTCAACTCGATCAAGCAGATCCGGCCTCCGTTGTCTTGTTCGCTCAAGAGCATTTTCATGACGCCACTGCTCAATCTTTCCATGATTACCAGTCAACAGCACTTCAGGAACCTTCATCCCCCTGAATTCTGCTGGCCTGGTGTAATAGGCAGAGTCAAGGAGCCCGGCCTGAAAAGAATCAGTCAAAGCCGATTCACTATCACCAAGAACACCAGGTATAACCCTGACAAGCGCATCCATAAGAAGGAGCGCCGGTATCTCCCCACCTGAGACAACAACATCGCCGATGGAGATCTCCATGGTAACAAGATTCTGCCTGATCCGTTCATCAATGGCCTTGTAATGACCACAGAGAATAATCAGATTACGCATCATCGAAAGCCTGTTGGCCATAGACTGCTCAAGCAATATCCCATCAGGTGAAAGAAAAATCACCGCATCGTACTCTCTTTCAGCCCGCAATGCTTCTATACACGTGAAGACCGGTTCAGGACGGAACACCATCCCGGCACCACCACCATAAGGCGAATCATCAACCTGTTTATACCTGCCCAGTCCGTAGTCATGCAGGTTGTGAATGTAAATTTCCGCATGGTTTTTTTTTCTTGCAATGCTCAACAATCCGTTGTTGAGCGGAGAATCAAAAAAACCTGGGAGGACGGAAATAACATCAATCCTTATTGCATCCATGGGCTGATACAAGCAGTTACAGAAATTCATCAAATCTTGGCATGACAATGTACTTTTCACCAAGATTAAACTCTTCAACAAACTCATCTATGGCTGGCAGCAAAATTTTTTTTCCGGCGACCAGAACCTCGTAGACTTCATGCGCAGGCATCCTGATCACATTGGTAACAATGCCAACCTCACTTCGATGACGATCCAAAACCTTCATTCCAATAATCTCATGAAGATAGGCGCGGTTGTCCGGCTGTGGCAAAAGCTGATCTTCCTCAACAAACAATTGCCAACCTGTGAGTGTTTCAGCTTTTTCCATGCTATCAATCCCATCAAAGAACAACCATGCAAATCCTCCGCCAAGAGCAGCTTTTTTTACCTTTAAACGCTCAAGCGAATCGACAGACTTTCCCGCATAATACTCATGCCGGGAAAGAAAACTTTCAGGAAAATCAGTAATAACCTCCACTTTCACCTCACCCTTCAACCCTTTCGGCTTGAGAATGATACCTGTCAAATAGAGTTCCACCCTGACCTCACCATAAACAATGATTACGCCTCTCCACTGGTAGCCGCTTTCGCTTCTGCCTCTTTTTTGGCGCTGCGGCGATGGGATTTCAGTGCAAGTCTTTTCTGACGTCTTACATTCTGGTGCTCCTGCCACTTTTCCATCTCTGCTGAAATTTCTGCCTCGCTACGCCCCATGCTCTTGAGTCGTAATTCGTAAAGCAATCCTGTTGTACGAATGAGACTGTTTACTGTTGCGGTTGGCTGTGCGCCAGTCTGCATCCAGTAAACAATACGGTCTTTTTTAATCGTGACAGCATGCGGTTTGGCGGTCGGCTGATAATGGCCGACAACTTCAAGAAATTTGCCGTCCCTTGGTGAGCGCGCATCAGCGACAACAATCTGGTATACCGGCAATTTTTTTCTTCCTGCTCTTTTAAGTCTGATCTTTACCAAGGCTAAAGTATTTTAGTTAATGTTTACTGGTAACAGTGAATACAATCTATCGTTTTAAAAACTTTTCAAGTGCAAGATTCTGGGAAGTAATTTTTCTGCCGGACTGCGACAGTTTTGATACAGAACGCATCATCTTTTTCATTTCTCCAAACTGTTTAAGCAAGAGATTAACCTCTTGTACTTTCGTGCCGCTACCCCTCGCAATTCGCTGACGACGGCTCCCATTGATAATATCGGGATTAGTTTTTTCCTGCTTTGTCATGGAATTGATCATCGCCTCAATCGGCTTGAAGTCAAGATTTTCAAGATCCTGCTTTGGCACCATCTTGTTCAGACCCGGTACCATCTCAATCAATCCCTGAATTGATCCCATCTTCTTGAGCTGTTGCAACTGGTCGAAAAAGTCGTTGAGATCAAACTCATTTTTCATCAACTTTTTCTGCATCTCCACAGCTTTCTCAAGATCGAGATTTTCCTGGGCTTTTTCAACAAAACTTACAATATCACCCATTCCCAGAATTCTCTGGGCCATACGATCAGGATAAAAGATATCAAGATCATCAACCTTTTCACCGATGCTAATAAATTTTATCGGCTTCTCGACAACCTGACGGATCGAAAGTGCTGCGCCACCCCTCGAGTCACCATCAAGCTTGGTGAGCACCACACCATCAAAATCAAGCTGATCATTAAAGGCTTTAGCAGTATTAACCGCCTCCTGTCCCATCATGGAGTCAACAACAAAAAGAAGCTCGTCCGGCTTGAGGGCGTTTTTCAGCGCTTCAGCCTCAGCCATCATTTTGTGATCAATCTGCAAGCGTCCGGCGGTATCAATAATAAGAACATCCCTGGCAGAAGAGCGAGCAGACTCCAACCCCTGCAAAGCCGCTTGCATGGCATCCTGCTCTTCAATGGCAAAAACAGGAACATCTATCTGTGCTCCGAGAGCTTTAAGCTGATCAATCGCCGCTGGTCGATAGACATCAGCCGCAACAAGCATCGGGTTTTTTCCGCTCTTCTTCAGGCGTAACGCAAGTTTTGCGCAGAACGTTGTCTTTCCGGAACCCTGCAAACCAGCAACCATAATAATTGCAGGAAGTTTCTTCGGAGAAAGGTTCAGTGGCTTCTGCTCTCCACCCATCAGATCGGTCAGCTCGTCATAAACGATTTTCACGATCATCTGCGCAGGAGAGACGCTTTTGATAACCTGTTCACCAAGAGATTTCTCCCTTATATCTTCGATTAATTTCTTTGCTACCTTGTAGTTAACATCAGCACCAAGAAGAGCTCGCTTGATATCGCGCATCGCGAGACCAATATTAATCTCATTGATGGTCGCCTGGCCTGCCAGTTTTTTAAAGGTGGCCTCTAATTTATCGCTTAGACTATCGAACATTGCTTTTGGCTTTTTTCTATATAAAGCTTAAAAATGCTTAGCTTTAATTATAACAAAAAATAGCAAAAAATAAAATGATACTATCCTATCTTAATTGCTAACCATGGTTTTTGTTAATATTTTTTTATTTAAGGGCTACACTACCTTACAAAAAAGCCAGAGATTATGACCGCCAGCAGCATAAAAAACATTCTGGACTCTTTTCGCAGCAAACGAATTGCGGTGATCGGAGACATTATGCTCGACAAGTATATATTCGGGCACGTCTCGCGCATTTCGCCCGAATATCCGGTACCGGTTGTCGATGTCACCCATGAAGATCACCGGCTTGGAGGAGCTGCGAATGTTGCTCTCAATACACTTTCACTCGGTGCAGAAACCATACTGATCGGTGTTACAGGCGTCGATAGCAACCGCGATATTCTTCTTGAACTATTCCGCAGTCGAGGACTTGCAACCGAAGGACTGATCGGTGATCCTTCCAGACCGACAACATGTAAAACAAGAATCCTTTCGCAAAACCATCATATCACAAGGGTTGATTTTGAAAGCAGAAAGGAGGTCAATACAGAGATAGAGCAAGCGATTTTCGACTCCTTTGAAGCTGTTGTCGACTCAATTGATGCTATCGTGCTTGAAGACTACAACAAGGGGCTTCTCAGTACACAGCTTATTCGGCGCATTATTGCTTCAGCAAGGCAACATAACGTCCCGGTACTTGTCGACCCAAAACTCCATAATTTTTTTGCCTATAATGGGTGCTCGGTATTTAAACCAAATCTTTCCGAGATGGCCGCATCACTGGGTATTGTGCTGCAAAACAACGATCGAGAGGTTGAAAATGCCTGTCGCTTGCTTAAGGAAAAACTTGAGACAGAAACCATTATTGTAACCAGAAGTGATAAGGGTATGACCATTTATAACGGTTCATTCACTCATATTGCGGCAACCTCGCTGGAGGTTGCCGATGTTTCCGGGGCTGGAGACACCGTTATTGGTCTACTGGCACTCGGTGCGGCTGCAGGGATTGATATTGTGACCAATGCAATTATAGCCAATCTTGCTGCAGCAACAGTCTGTCAGGAGGTGGGAGCAGTTCCTGTCCGACCAGAAAAACTGCTCAAGGCGTATCAGGCTCATCTTCAATAATCGAGAGATACTTCTCAAGCTCTTCTGGCCATGGCGGGTTATATGAAGTATCCGCCAGAAGAGAGCTCAAATTGTTCAAAGAGTAAAATGGAACCTCGAACAACCCGGCATTACTCATAGGGGCTGGCACATCCTTGCCTGGATCGAGATGCATCACAAAGATAACACTAACCATCCCGTGGCCGTTTGGGGTAAAAACCCACATTCCCGTTGCATGCTGAACCCTGTGATACTTCGGATTATCTGGAATATATTCCGGTTCTTGCTTCATCGTTAGCGTTATTACATTATCCCCAGCCGAAACAAGTCTGGATCGCATTATCACCTCCCTTTGCTTTAGAGGCCATGGGGTATTGATTACCTGGCGCACAACATACTCGGTATGCTCACTTTTCTCAAGAACCTCCATTTCTGCAAGCTGATGAACCCACCGATTAAAGTTTGCCATGTCGTAAAAAAGGCTAAGCAACTTTTTTAAAGAGACCTGCAACTCTACTTCTCCCTTGAAGCCTAAAATTTCAGAACCACTTACCTTGGAAGAAAATATTTTGATCCCTTTATGTTCGACACGAAACTCCCATTTCCCATTCAGGATTGATGCTACATCCATACTTTCTTTATTGTAAAAATAGTTATCGACAGACTGCGAGACGAATAAAAAAAATCATTTTGTTATAAATTTTTCGTAATGCTGGATAACATCAGAAGCTGATTGTTTAAACGGAGCATCAACCGGAGTCTTGTACTTTTCCTTCTTGACCATTTCCCGCAAATTGACCATGGTATGATAGGGGGTATCGATAACCGCAATATTGGCAAGCCAGGAAGGAATCTCTCCACCGGGCTCTATATGAAGACGAAAAACAACCCTGCACTGGTTCGTTGAAAGGGGAATGATGTTCCATGCTCCCTCGAGCTGGGGAACACGAACATATTTGTCGTTTCTGGGAAGATAGTCGGCCAAACACTCAAGTTTGATAAAAATCTCGGATGTTTCAGGATCCATATACCCCTTTGAACATGTTATGATTTCACGGTCAGAAACAGGCCAGGGAGCGCTGACAAGCTGATAGACAATCCGCCCGTCATCATCCGTCAACTCCTTCAGCAATCGCATCTCTTTAGTTTTCCAGACCCATTCCGTAGCAACATCAATATCATATAACAGACTCAAAACCGCATGCTGGGGAGAATCAATAGTCGCCACAGCAACAAAGGAGAGAAAATCTGAAGATGGAACGGGACAGGTAAATATTTTAAGCCAGTCATTATTGAATCGTAATGTGCAGGCTGCATTATTGATTTTTTCAAGTATAGACATAACAAGAACGTTTTAAGGGTTGACAATAAAATACCGTATCCTTATCTTCCGGCTCTCATGGCTGACTGACCGGAACCTTTTCCGCTATCCTGACTACAGGATCAACACTCCGCACAAAAAACCTTATCTGGCCTTCCGCTCCAAAAAGCTGATGAGCGATCCTCAATTTTACGGCTTGTGCAATGTAGCTACTGTCACGGATAAAATCAGCCCGATCAAAAACTATCTTTTTTACCTTGCAGGTTTTCATGACAAGAGCTTCAAAACGGCTTTCTTCAGAATAATCGACAATAAAACGATCAATTGAACCCTTATATGCCTGAACCATGCTGCGAGGATCATCAAGAAGCTTCCGCGCTATATCATCAAAAGAACCAGACTGATAGAGTTCCTGATAAAAATCAGAGTACGTCGTGCCACTCACCCAAAAATCAGGAATAATACCACCAGCATCCTTTAGTGCATCTAACTTCTCCTCCCCCTTCGTTTTGCCTTTGAGTGACATTAACAACACAGGAAGAGAAGAGGTCTTGTAGACGGAAACTTCGCTGTTTCTCAGGTACAATAAACTATCAGAATTTGTAAAGAGTTTTTGGGGAAGAATATTGGTCATTGCCTCCTTATAATAATGTTCACGACCAGCAACGCCCTTACGGTAGACTCTCTGGATCTGACGGCCTGATGGGGTGTAATAACGGGAAACTGTCAGACGAAGGGCTGAACCGTCTGAAAACGGAAGCTGCCTCTGCACAAGACCTTTGCCAAAAGAGAGTTCACCGACAACGACGGCCCTCTTGTTGTCCTGCAGAGCTCCGGCAAGAATTTCAGATGCCGAAGCACTTCCTTTATCAATAAGCACAATTACCTCCCCATGTTCATAACCATCGCCAGATTTAGCAACATAACGTTCATTCTCTGTGCCACCCCTGCGGCTTTTTGTATAAACGATCAACTGGCCTTTGGTCAGGAATTCATCGGCAACCTCAACAGCCTGCTCAAGAAAACCTCCAGGATTTCCACGCAGATCAATCACGAGCCGCGCCATTCCCTGTTGTTTCAAAAGTGCGAGCGACTTGCGGAACTCAGTAGCTGTTGTCGCAATGAAACGACTCAGTCGAATATATCCTGTGCGATGATCCAGCATAAAAGCAGCATCAATACTCGACGTGGATATTTTTCCTCTGGTGACGGTAAAATCTAAAATCTTGCGGCTGAGAGGCCTGAATATTTTCAAACGTACTGTTGTTCCCTGCTTCCCTCTGAGTTTTCTAAGTACCTCCTGCTGCGTAATTCCGACAGAGGAAACAGAATCAATAGAGATGATGCGGTCGCCGGGAGCGATCCCAACCGCAGCACTCGGCCCGCCCGAAAGGGGGGTAACAACAAGAAGCGAATCATTGACAACATCAAACTCTACCCCTATACCATCAAAATTGCCATCGAACTCCGCCTGCGAATAGGAAACCTTTTCCGGCTCGAGGTATACGGTATGAGGATCCAGATACTCTGCCATTCCCTGAATACCAGCACCAGAAAGACTGTCGCCGTTAACATCATCGACATAAAACTTTTTCATCAAGCTATAGGCTTCAAGGATTTTTTTCTGCTCCTCAAACCGGCCCTCCTTGCTTCCATTAAGCCTGCCGAGAAAAAAACCAAAAGCGAGCACAACAAGCATCATGACAATGGTCAATATTCTGGACATGAAAGAGTGGGTTAATTACCAGTATAAAAGCTTAAGTGATTAAGTCGAGGAACCACAGTTTACCTATCGCTGATCAAAATCACAAAAAACATTGTGTAGCCACCGATCCATTCTTTTTTTCTGAACGAATAATACTTCCAGTAACCCAAAGCAAGAACTCAATAAGACAAAAACAATATTGAAGAAATAAACTGCTTAATAAAAGAGATAATTACTTGCAATCAACTACCCCGCAGTAGAGCTACTGGGTATGTAGTCATGTTTAGAAATGCTTTCACGGAGCACAGCCTATAGCAATATATCCTATAGCAATTAAACAATATAAAATTAAAAGTTAAAACAATTATGAGTCAT
>SESE01000074.1_pt1 | contig 42762 bp, 48 predicted proteins | sample 3171371 | NCBI WGS metagenome assembly SESE01 (sample SAMN06051881, study PRJNA518727) | freshwater metagenome | biome: subpolar coniferous forest; feature: holomictic lake; material: water; isolation source: holomictic Lake 442, 13 m depth | place: Canada: near Kenora, Ontario | collected... | reverse complement strand
AATCCCGGCATTGCTGAATATCCGGCAGAGCGCCGTGGCGACAATACTTTTGCCAACGTCGGAGGCTGTGCCGAAGACCGCAAGCGAACGATACTTATTACCTGGCTCTACCATGTTTCGTGGTGGACAAGCGTCTCAAGCTCCATTCTCGGCAGCCAGCCAGCCTGCTCAAGCTCCGGCGTTGCATGGAAAAAGCTCACATAGCCGACACAAAGGTAGGCAACCGGTACAATGTGGTCAGGAATTCCAAGTGCCTGACGGATATGGTCGTGATGGATAATGCTGACCCACCCGACACCAAGGTTTTCCGCCCTCGCAGCAAGCCAGAGGTTCTGCACGGCACAGACCGAGCTGTAAAGATCCATCTCAGGGTTTGCCGTGCGGCCAATCACCACCTCCCCACTGCGCGAGCGGTCGCAGGTGACGCAGATACCAAGCGGAGACTCCATAATACCCTCAAGCTTGAAGGTGCGGTAAGCATCCTGCTTTGCACCGCTGAACATCGCAGCCGCCTCTGCATGGGCAAGCTCAAAACCATCCTTCACCTTCTGGCGCACCTCCGACTCCTTAACCACAATAAAATCCCAGGGCTGCATAAACCCGACGCTGGGCGCATGGTGCGCAGCATCAAGCAGGCGGCTGATCACCCCCTCCGGCACAGGATCGGGCAGAAACTGCCCCCTGACATCGCGACGGCTGTAGATGACTTTGTAGAGTGCCTCTCTTTCCGTCTCGGTAATGGTCATAGTCATAATGGTTTCATTTTTTATGATCGGAAAAGAAGTCGAAATCAGAAGTTAACCTTTATTCCTGCATAAGCAGATCTTCCAGGCGTTGCGTATGCCCATGCCTCCTCATACCAGGTATCGAACACATTGTCGATCCGGCCATAAAGCTCAACCTTGTCCGTCAAGTTATACGAAGCGGAAAAGTTGGCAAGAAAATAGCTTGGGAGTTTTCCGATGAGATTGCCGTATTGGTCTTTTGACGATGCGACCTCCTTTCGCTCATCAACCCATTGCATATTGGCACTTAAAACGGTTGATCTGCCGATACGGTATTTTCCGCCAAGACCAATCTTGTTTTCAGGACGACGGACAAACTGCGCACCTTCAGGATTTTCAGTTTTATTATAGGTGTAATTAATTGCAAGTTGGAGGGCATCAAGTGGGCGCCATTCAAGAAAACTTTCTATACCCCGGGCTTTCGACTTGCCTGCAACTTGTGAATATTTCCAGGTTACCATATCAAAATCAATCCTGTCATCAAAAACAGAACTGAACCAGGTGACTCCTCCCCGAAGGTTTTCTTGCAGACGATGCTCTATTCCGACATCCCATCCTGTGCTGTTTTCGGGTTTAAGTGTCACTGATCCATAATCTGAATAAAGCTGATAGAGCGAGGGAGCAAGAAAACCGGTACCATAACTCGACTTGACTATTGTGTTGCCTATTTTATAGGATGGCGCGATCCGCCCGGTAACTTTGCCACCGAAAATCTCATGATCCTCATAACGAATTCCTCCAACCAGTTTGGCTCCGGCAATATCCCATTGCTCCTGCAGCCAGGTATTCCCTGAGAGCACCGATTTATCAATAGCGGACGACCCCCAGACATAATCCTGATACTTCATACTTTCATTTTTACCGGATATACCAAATGTCAGGGTATTTGAGTCCGCAACCTTCAGATCTCCCTGCCATCCAGCTTCATACATTCCTCCAATAAAGTTGGTTGTTTTATCGCCATCGTTATTGAAATCACTCCTGTTTTCATCGGTAAACTGCGCAAAAAGAGTAGATGTAAGCAGCTTACCCGTTTTTTTAAACGCAATCCGTCCAACATACTGCCTTGTGTCATTATGCTGCTCCTTCAAGCCATAGGGAGCTGGCACTGAACCATTAAAACGGTCTCCAGTATACCCTTTGGCACTGTCATCATACTTTACTGAAGCATCGGTGTACCTGAATGTAGTCTCAATAACCGTCTCAGAGGAAAAATCATAACAGTAAGATCCTGAAAACGTCGTGTTTTTATAGCCATCTTTTTCACTGGTATTTCCATCATGAGGAATAGCAGGATTACGATTGTCGGCAAAAGAGAAACCATCCGATTTCAGCCGTGCAAGGCTTGCTGCATATCGTGAATTGCCGGTTTTTCCATTCAAGCCACCGTAGATCTTGCTGGTACCGTATGATCCGCCTTCAAGAGCGGCATAAGATTTCAGGGGTCCATCCCCTTTTTTTGTAAGAATATTGACCACACCCGCAGTGGCATTGCTTCCGTATAAAACACTCAAGGAGCCACGTACAATCTCAATCTTTTCAACATTATCAAGTGTAAGATTGGAAAGAGTGGCTGTACGGTTTGTGGACGCTGGGTCATTGATTGGAACTCCGTCAATTAGCACAAGGGTGTTTTTCGCATCCCCTCCCCTTATAAAAACGGAACTTATGGAGCCGGGGCCGCCATTGGATGCGACATCAATACCGACAACGCCTTTAAGCAGTTCTTCTACGGTTTCCTGGCCTGATGCCTTGATATCATCAGCAGTGATTACCGTTACCGATGCACCGCCAGCATTACTGATGGAGTTAAGCGTCTTCGTTGCTGTCACCACCATCTCCTCCCCCATAAAGCTCTTTGGCTGCTCTTCAGCCAAAAGCCCCTTGCTGCAAAGCAGAGCGGCCATGACAACGAGAAATACTTTTGTGTTCATTTGTTTTTCACCTGTTTTCAGTTTTAGAAATACATCAACTGACAGGGGCTATCTAAAGGCGTTGTGTAACGGCATTAAAACAGTGCTGGTGATTTATTTGCAACAGGATTTGGCGGGGAAAAACAGAAAAGCGAAACCGGGGATAAAGCCCTGATGTTTCGGGAAGTTCTGCCGTATCCGGCAAAATACCATGCAAAAAGATCAAATGGAAAGCAATGCAAAAGTGGTACAGCTTTGCCCCGACTATAACCCGTAGTCCGATCTTGTAATGCAAAAATAACTGGCAGGTCTCCTGACTATAACGGCTTGGTTCCGTTTCGGCCTTCCCGCAGTTTTCCAGGGAGGAAAAGATTGCAGTGACCTGAAACGACCGGCAAAATCAAGTGCATTAAGGCAATGCAAGATTTCGGCGGTTAACCGTTGTACAGTTGCGGGTACAGTGTACGATTCTCACGTACTTCCCTATTCTCCGGCTTTTAAGCCGGCACCAGTTACGACGAAAGAACAAGTCGCCATATTAAGAAAATAGTGGCATAAAAAAAATAGTATGTTTTAGTGAATAACTTCGATTGGATTTACCACGCTCAACCCTTCAATCCAATCAAAATCGGAGACATTACGAGTTACCAGTGTGAGCCGCTGTGTTAGTGCAGTAGCAGCAATAACAGAATCTCCAACCGACATTTTTCGTTGCTGCCTAAGCTTGATTGCTGTAGTTACAATCCATGACGAAACAGGATAAAGTGTGGTTAGTTCAAAGAGTTGCGTTATATCGCGTTTATCAAGTTCGTTGAGATGGTGATAGCCCAACACCTCAAGTCGGGTCATATCGGAAGCCATTACCTGTTGTTGAAAGCACCAGTCGCGCAATGGTTGATACTTTGGCTGAATGGCATAAATAAAAATATTACTGTCGAGTAACCTCGCTATTCTCTCCCTGGTAGTGGACGATCCTTCCGAATTTCACGTTGCCATGCTGCAGGATCTTCAATGCCCTGAAATGCACTGCCGCGTTGAGCAATTTCTGTCATCAACTGTGCTAATTTTGGGCCATTTGGTTCATTGTTCTCACGAGCCAATGATTGGGTTGATTGGTTTATTTTTAACGTGAGAAATTCCACAAAATGAAGCGCTTCTTCCTGCAGGGCAGGTGGAAGGGTTTTAACATTACTTAGTAACTGTCGGGTAATGGCGCTCATGGTTGCAACTCTTTTTATGACTCTTTGCCACTGTTGAATCGGGAATTATTGATTATCTCTATGGGTAAGTTTATCTGTTTATTGTGCTCGAAAAAAATAGTTTTTCCAATTTTCTATCGTCGCGACTAAAAAAAAATACTTATCGCTCATTTTTCCATCCATTGAGCACTTTTCGGGCAGCGGCAATGCCATTTTATTTGCGACCATCTTCATAAGGTCTCCGTTCCGAATGAATTGCCTTACAGACAACTTGCAAGACGAATGTTTCAGCCACGTTCAGTATAAACCACCACCAGCAGACAACACTTTTCAGAACGCTCAACGATCAATATATCGAAGCTTAAAACAAATTGTTTACCGCGACAACAAACGCTTACTGTTCTTCTTTCCCTGAAGCAAGCATACTATTCGCAATACTTTTACAGTAATGGTGCAGTTGTTGCAGAAGATTGATGATCTCCATGTGAATGTTATGCGTAATCTCTGCTTCAGGGAGGCGGCTGACTCTTTTCAGATGAGCAATTTCAGCCTGCGCAACAAGCTGTTTAAAGTGATCATCACCCTTGAAAAGCTCTTCAGCCTGAAACGCATCCATACTTTTCAGGGCCTCGGCAAGCTGTTCACTTTCCTGGCAGACAAAAGTATGCATCTCCTTCAGCTCACGTTTACCCTCTTCACTCAAATCGCCTTTCAGGCCCCTTTTTTTATGAACAAGTTTCTCGGCAAGTGACTCAATCACATCACCGATTGATTCGAGCTCCTTAACAATGTTCATGAATGCAAAGAGCTCCCTTGATTCTCGTTCACTAAGCTCACTGCGGCTTATTTTAATGAGATAATCAGAGATACGGGTATCAAGAAAATCAAGCTTCTCCTCTCTCATACTTATCCCCTTGATGACGGAAAGTTTCGGGAACACCTCATCCCGACCAGGCTCGCTGTTGATAACGGGGTAGAGTGAGGCATGCACCATTTTACTGGCGATGCCACCCATTCTTGCCACCTCAGCCCTTGCATAACTGAGAGCGAGAACAGGGGTAGAGATCGCTGACTCTTTGAGATACCAGACGGCTGGAATCAGCCTGGTCTCATCTGGATCATCCGGAAGCATCCAGTAAAGCAGTCGATCAAAGAGCGAAATAAAGGGAAGAAAAAAAATCGACATGAACAGATTGATCAGCAGATGAGCATTGGCAATCTGCCGAGGCACTTCAAGGGCAAGTTTTCCGGTGCCAAACCCCTCTCTTAATGGTGAAAGCAGACGGACCAACTCTGAAAATTGTGCAATGAATGGTGAAAAGAGGAGCACTCCTGTCACATTGAAAAGCACCTGGGCCAATGCCACCCTTTTGGCAGCATGCTGCATCCCCGAACTTGCCAGCACAGCCGTAATACAGGTTCCAATATTTGCGCCAAGCAGCAGGGCAATACCTGCGTCAAGGGTAAGCGAACCCTGTAGTGCAAGAGTGATGATAATACCAATAAACGCTCCGCTGCTCTGCATAAGAGCAGTTAAACCCATTCCAGCGATAACACCGATCAATGGATTATCCAGATACTGAAAGAGGGAGAGAAAGGGGGCATAGTGCTGCAGCGGGTAGACCGCTTCAGACATCACCTTAAGTCCAAAAAAAAGAAGTCCAAACCCCGAGACAGCCTGGCCTGTAAAGCGCAGTGATTCCGATTTTCCCAGAATGCTGAAGGCAAAACCCACAGCAAAAATCGTCAGTGCATAGTCATGCAATCGGAATGCCACAAGCTGGGCCATGGCTGTTGTACCTATTTCAGCGCCAAGAATCACGGCCAGAGCCTGAGTGCTGGTCATAAAGCGGGATTGCACAAGACCGACAAGAATAGCAATAATAGTACTGCTGCTCTGAACAATCATGGTGGCAAATGCTCCGGAAAAGAGCCCGTAGAACCGGTTCCGGGATATCTTCGAAACCAGTTGCCGCACCCGCTCACCAGATGCCTTTTTCAGCCCGCTGCTCATCATCCTGATACCAAACAGAAACAGTGCCAGTCCCCCACTAAAAAGAGTAGCTATGCCTGGCAACGAAAGTGTTTCTTGCATGATATCAAGTGCTTTAATATTCTATAATGGTTTTACAACCAGATTTCCCAACTCTAAGTATAGCGATGAATGATTTATAACCATCTTTCCAGGGTAGTACCCAAAGATATGGATATTTTTTTGCATTCTGCGAACATCTGCCTTACCTTGGCTCAACTCTATATACTGACAATATGCCCAAAGCCACCGTTGCCGCTATCATCACTCCAGAAGATGGAACGCCCGATCTGATTCTGCTGACAAAACGAAGTGTTCGCCCTTTTCAGGGACACTGGTGCCTGCCGGGTGGGCACATTGACGATTATGAAACTGCTCAAGATGCTGTGGTGCGGGAGGTGATGGAGGAGACCGGCCTTCGCTTTACCAGACCCATCTTCCTCGCCTTCTTCGACGAAATCTTTCCAGAACACAACTTTCATGCTGTAGCGCTCGCATTTTACGGCAGAGGAACAGGTGCGCCTGAATTAATGCCCGACGAGGTAGAGGAGATTGCCTGGTTTACCCTGGATGAAGCCCTTGCCATGCCACTTGCTTTCAATCACTTGCAGATACTTCAACGCTATGCAGAACATCGCGCCCTGTAAAAATTTTGTGCCATTGATGCTCTCCTTTCTGTTGCTGATTGCATCAGGATGTACACAAAATCAGCTCGATCACACCGGAAATACGCCAGCAAAACCTCACATTGTAAGCTTGGCGCCAAGTCTGACGGAGATGATTTTTGCCATTGGGGCTGGCGATCAGCTTGTTGGCAGAACCACCGCCTGCGACTGGCCTGCGGCAGCAGCAAAGGTTCCGGTTGTCGGCGCATTCGGTCGCCCATCACTGGAGATGCTGGCCTCAATCCATCCTGATCTGGTGGTTGATGTCGATCTGGCGGACGAAGAGATGGGCAAGAAAATAGCAGCCCTTGGCATTCATCGCGAGAGCATCACCTGCAGATCGCCGGACGACGTTCCCACTGCCTTACAGAAACTCGGCAAACTGACAGGCCACAGCCGGGAGGCCGACAGCCTGGCGCTCACCATCAGCAATGGCCTGGCAACATTCAAAAAAAAGGCAGAGAGTTCCGGCAGCAAAAAGAGTGTCTATCTTGAAATCTGGGACGACCCCTTCTGGACTGGCGGCAAAGGCAGCTATACCTCCGCACTGATCGCCTACGCAGGTGGCAAGAATATCGGCGATGTGGTAAATAAAGAATATTTCGAGATCTCCCAGGAGTGGATCATCAAGCAAAACCCTGATGTGATCGCCTGCATGTATATGGCTCGCTCATCGTCAGTTGCCGAGAAGGTGATGAACCGTCCCGGCTGGAGCTCCATTGCTGCTGTAAAAAACCATAACGTCTATGACAAGTTCGATAACAACCTGTTTCTGCGGCCCGGCCCGAGAGTGCTTGAAGGAATTACTCTCCTGAGCAACGTGATCTCTCCCCAAGCGCAACCTGCTCCCTGATTTTTTGGCAATCGCTATCAGAATCGGTGGTAATTTTTTTATCTTTGTGGCTTTAGCAGAACAAAACAGTATGCTGGCATGAAGCGCTCCCCTCTGGTCATTTTACTCCTGACAGTGTTGCTCGATCTGATCGGATTCGGTATTGTGCTTCCGTTGCTGCCTACTTATGCCAAGGCGCTCGGCGCAAATCCCTTCATGATCGGACTGATTGCGGCGATTTTCTCCATCATGCAGTTTATTTTTTCCCCGATATGGGGCAAGTTGAGCGACAAGATTGGCCGTCGCCCAGTCATGCTGATCAGCATTTTCATTACCGCCATATCCTATCTGATGCTGGCACAGGCGACCACCATTCCACTGCTCATTTTCGCCCGTGGCCTTTCGGGTACCGGCTCGGCCAACATTGCGGCCGCCCAGGCCTACATCACCGACGTTACCGACAGCAAAAGCCGCTCTGGTGCCATGGGTATGATTGGCGCGGCATTCGGTATTGGCTTTATCATTGGGCCGGTGGTTGGCGGAATGCTCAAGCACAATTATGGTATTGAAATGGTGGGCTATGTCGCCGCCACACTGATTTTTATCGACTTTGTGCTGGCTGTCTTTTTACTTCCCGAATCCAACAAGAGTGCCCGGAAAATCTCCACTTTTTTTCTGAAAAAGTCAAAAGAAAATGACGCACCCAGGCAATCAATGCCTGGATATCTTGCTCAAAAAACAGAAGAGTATGGCGAAGGGCTGAAGCTGGTGTTCAGCTCGCGTCCACTGGCGCTGCTGATGATTGCCAACTTCATCTACACCGTAGCCATCGTCAATATGCAGCTCGCCTCGATTCTGCTCTGGAAAGAGTATTTTGGAGCTTCAGACCAGCAGATTGGTTACATTTTTGCTTATGTGGGCGTATGGTCAGTAGTGGTGCAAGGTGGCCTTATCGGCAAACTCATCAAAAAATTTGGTGAACATAAACTCTTTTTATGGGGACATATCTTCACCTTTGTCGGTGTCTTTTTTGTCCCGTTTGCTCCGCAGAGTTCACTCTTTTCCCTTGGCCTCGTTATCCTCTTCTTTTTTGCCATTGGCACCAGCCTCGTTGCGCCTATCAACCTCTCCATGATATCGCTCTACAGCTACAAACAGCAGCAGGGGCAGATTATGGGACTGTCACAATCAGTGAACTCGTTTGCCCGCATTATGGGGCCATTCAGCGGCAGCATCCTCTACGGCATGAATTTTCATGCTCCCTATATTGTTGCAGGTGCATTAACCATTGTAGGAGCAGTCATTGCCACGAATCTCTTCAAATACAATATTGACGCACTTGACTCATCAAAAAGCTGATTCATCCACCATATCGATAGAGGAGAGTAACGTATGAATATTGGAGTTATTGGTGTAGGCAAGCTGGGTGAGTTTCACACGAAGTTGCTCGCCGAAATAGCAGAAGATCAACCTGATGTTCATCTGGCGGGCATTTATGATCTCGACACCAAATGGGCTGAAGAGATGGCAACAAGATATAATGTCCTCCTCCTCAACTCACTTGAGCAGCTTGCAGAAGAGTGTGATGCCGCCATTATTGCCACAACCACAAGCTCACATTTCGCCATTGCAAAGCGACTGCTTGGCGAAGGGCTGCACCTTTTCATTGAAAAGCCAATAACAACAACGGTTGAAGAGGCTGATGAGTTGATTCGGCTTGAAACTGAACAGAAGGTTCGCATACAGGTTGGCCACATCGAGCGCTTCAACCCCGCACTGCGCGCCGTTGAGGCTAAAATCGGTCGTCCTGTCTATATCCAGGCTGAGCGACTGACCGGCTTCTCAAAGAGGGTAACGGATGTCTCTGTTGTGCTCGACCTGATGATTCACGACATTGATCTGGTGCTCTCCCTCATCCAGTCCGATATCAAACATATTGCCGCTTCGGGAGTCAAGGTCTTCTCCAACCAGCTTGACATGGCGACGGCCAGAATCGATTTTGTCAACGGTGCCACGGCAAACGTGACGGCAAGCCGACTCAGCCGCAGCCGGATGCGAAAGCTTCGCTTCTTTTGCAACAATCCAAAAAGCTACGCATCACTCGATTTAACCACTGGCAAATCGGAGGTCTTCAGGCTTGTAAGGGAGGAAGAGGTCTCATCAAAAAATCCCCTGAAATCTTTTGCTGCACGAAAAATTCTGGAACAGTTCGGCGAAATTCATGATACGATGGAGGGGATGACGCTCGACTACATCCATCCGGAAGTACCAAAAGTTAATGCGCTGCGTGACGAACTTGAACATTTTATAACGGCAATCAGGGATAACACTCCAACGGCAGTCACCTCAGCGGACGGCCGCAGGGCACTCATGGTTGCAGGCAGAATTGCGGAGGAGATTGCCGCCAATGCCACTTCGCAAGAGTGACTGACCATTGCATAGCTAACCTGTCATGACCCAACACTCACTACCCGCCATACCCGAGCTGCTTTACCGGATAGGCGATCTTGCCGACAAGAGTGGTACCGCCTGTTACCTGGTCGGTGGTTACGTGCGCGACATGCTCATGCAGAGGCCCTGCACCGACATTGATATTATGGTGATCGGTGACCCTGTTCCTTTTGCAAAAACCCTACACGATGAGCTGCACGGCAGAAATTTTGTCCTCTTTGAACGATTTCGCACGACACAGATGGAACTCTCTGACCCCATCTATGGCAGTTTCAAGGTTGAGCTGGTCGGTGCCCGAAAAGAGTCCTATAACAACGATTCGAGAAAACCGGTAACTCTCATCGGAACGCTTGACGACGATCTTTCACGACGGGATTTCACCATCAACGCACTGGCTCTCACGCTCAACAGTGAGGGACGAAACCAGATCATTGACCACTTTCACGGTATTGATGATATCGGGGCAAGAATCCTGAGAACACCGCTTGACCCCGAGCAGACCTTTTCAGACGACCCGCTTCGCATGATGCGAACCGCCCGTTTTGCGGCACAGCTCAACTTCAAGCCTCTTCCTGAAGTGCTGGATGCGATGAAGTTAATGTGCGATCGGATAACGATTGTTTCGATGGAGAGAGTCAGTCAAGAGTTCCTTAAAATCATGCTCTCCCCTCGCCCCTCAATCGGCCTCACCATCCTCTACGAAACAGGGTTACTGAGGGAGTTGATGCCTGAAGTGGCAGCAATGGCCGGCATTGAGCAGGTGGATGGCATGGGGCACAAGGATACCCTTTTCCACACCTTTCAGGTGATTGACAATGTTGCCGCACACTCCCAAAACCTCTGGCTCCGCATTGCCGCACTGCTGCACGATATTGCCAAACCGGTCACAAAACGGTTCACAAAAAGCGCAGGGTGGACATTTCATGGCCATGATGCCGTCGGCATAAAATTTGTCTCAAAAATTTTCAGATATATGCGCTGGCCGCTCGATCCGCTCGACTATGTCCAAAAGATGGTGCGCCTTCACCATCGCCCCATTCCCCTGTCGAAAGATGAGATCAGCGATTCGGCCATCCGGCGGCTCATGTTTGATGCAGGAGAGAATCTGCAGGATCTGATGAGCCTTTGCAAAGCAGATGTGACCAGCAAAAATCCGAAAAAGGTCTCACGAATCATGAGCAATTTCAGGCTTGTTGAGTCAAAAATTGCGGAGGTTGGGGAAAAAGATCAGCTTGCCAAATGGCGCCCGCCGGTCAGTGGCGAAGATATCATGGGGCTTTTGGGTCTGCCGGAAGGAAAAACGGTAGGCATCATCAAAAAGAGGATGGAAAATGCCGTGATCGACGGGCTGATCCCTTATGATCGAGATGCTGCTCTCGACTTCATCCGGCAGATATATAAGGAGATGAAAAATTCCGAAACCCCATGAATTTCATGGCTTCGGTCATTATATTGCATAAATTTTCGAAAACACACTAAACCGACCCCACAAGTGATTCCACGTTATTCACCCAAAGATATCTCGGCAATCTGGACTGACGAAGCTAAATTTGAGCGTTGGCTCCAGCTTGAAATCGCTGCTGTAGAGGCACGTATGGAGGCTGGTGTTGTGCCTGCTGAGGCGTATGCGGTCATCAAAGAAAAAGCCACCTTCAATGTTGCTGAAATTCTTGAGATTGAGAAGGAGACGAAACACGATGTTATAGCCTTTTTGACCAACGTCGCCAATAATGTCGGGCCCGAATCGCGCTACATTCACGAAGGGTTAACCTCGTCGGATGTTGGCGATACGTCGCTCGCCATGCAGATGCGCGATGCCGGCAAAATTCTGGTTGCCGATATTGAGCGCCTTGTTGAGGTACTTGCCAAACGGGCAGTAGAGTTTAAATACACCATTGAGATGGGCAGAACCCATGGCATTCATGCCGAGCCAACCACCTTTGGCTTGAAGCTGCTGCTCTGGCACCAGGAGATGCTCCGTAACCTCGAACGGATGAAAAAGGCTGTCGCCACAATCTCTGTCGGCAAAATCTCCGGAGCGGTCGGCACCTATCAGCACCTTTCGCCCGATATTGAAGCCGCAGTATGCCAGAAACTTGGCCTGACCCCCTCATCCATTTCGACCCAGATTCTCCAGCGCGACCGCCACGCTGAATATGCCACAACCCTTGCCATCATCGCCTCTTCCATCGAAAAGTTCTCGGTTGAACTGCGCCACCTGCAAAGAACTGAAGTTCGTGAAGCCGAGGAGTTTTTTAGCAAGGGGCAGAAAGGAAGTTCGGCCATGCCTCACAAGCGCAACCCCATTACCTTCGAGCGCCTTACCGGCCTTGCCCGTGTGGTCCGCTCCAACTCCATCGCGGCAATGGAAAATGTTGCACTCTGGCATGAACGGGATATCTCCCACTCCTCGGTTGAACGCATTATCATGCCCGACTCTACAACAGCCCTCTGCTACATGCTGCGTACCTTCAGCGAAGCCGTCGATACACTGCTTGTCTATCCGGAGAGAATGGAGGAGAACTTCAACTCATCCTACGGCCTGACCACCTCACAAACCGTCCTGCTTGCCCTTACGGCGAAAGGGTTGACTCGTGAAGTGGCATACAAGCTTGTGCAGCGTAACGCCATGGAGAGCTGGTCAACCAAGGTACACCTGCGTGACTTGCTGCTGAAAGATGAAGAGTTGCTGAACTATCTCACTGCTGACGATATCGCCCGACTCTTCAGCGCTGAAACAATTCTTGGGAAGTTGAAAAACAGTGTTGATATTATCTTCAAACGTAACGGACTATGAGTGAAGAAAAGAGACATCGTCTGACTGGAAAAATTGGCATAACCCTTTTTCTGCTTGGACGATATCTTTTTGCATCTTTTTTTCTGTATGGCTTCTGGCACAAGCTGGTAAAGGGGTGGTTGTGGAGCGACCTCATGGAGCGGTTTTTCATCAAGAGACTTGGTGAACTTTCCGCTGGCTCATTTCAGGCGGGCTACCTGGAACACTTTGCTATTCCCTGTGCGGTGCCGATTGCCTGGGTTGTGACCGTTGGCGAACTTGTTATCGGAATCTGCCTGATTCTGGGGTTGACGGTCAGGGCAAATGCAGCATTTGCCCTGTTTCTGGTACTCAATTTCGCGGCTGGGGGTTATTATAACCTCACACTGCCACCCTTCATGCTCTTCGCTCTCCTGATGATGCTCTTCCCGTCAGGCCACTGGCTCGGGATGGACAAGCAACTCCACCGCAAGTACCCCTACTCAATCTGGTTCAGGTAAATCCTGTTCCTTGCCAAAACCAATTCTCAATTTTTTTGGTGGCGGGAGCCGGGTACGCCTCGATACGCGCTTCGCGCTACTCGGCGACCGGCTTTGATGGCTATTTAGTCAATAAAATCAAAGTTCAAGACGATTACTGGGATAGCGGCAATAGTTGCGGCTTTCCGGCACGAAAACTGCTTGCCATGAGGGATTGCGAGCAAGCAGATTCCGTTTATACCAAAACGTGCGTTATGGGTGGCCTTGAGAGGTAATGGCCATGAGAGCCCTCACGCCAAGATGGTAGCTGTTGGCGCCAAAGCCGCTGATAACTCCCGTACAGACTGCCGAGATCACGGACTTGTGGCGGAACTCCTCCCGCGCATAGATATTGGAGAGGTGAACCTCTACCACTGGAATGGTTATGGCGCTGATGGCATCACGTAGAGCAATCGAATAGTGGGTAAGCGCTCCGGCGTTCAAAACCACACCACGATACCCGCCCTTGTCTTCGATATGAAAAAGTTTTCCCAGCAGTGCCCCCTCATCTTCCGAGTGAAAAAACTCAAAGGAGAGTTCAGGAAAAGCTTCCGCCAGTTCACGATTGATATCGTCAAGCGTCTTGCTGCCGTAAACCTCCGGTTCGCGTTTGCCAAGCCGTGAAAGATTCGGCCCGTTGAGAACAAGTATTGACATCTCGCTTTTCATCTCTTTGAATATTTCTAATTCCGTGAATTACAGGTTATTCGGTAAGGATGTGGGAACGCCGAGCTGGAGCTCGGCGTTCCCGGGACGCTTTAGCCCGGAAGATAGTTATCGTTACGATTCGCATTAAAGAATATACTGACTCAAATCGCGATCTGCCACCACATGGTTCAGCTTCTCCTTCACCATGGCTTCATCAATCTCTACGTGGTCATCAGAGAAATTTTCAGGAATATTGAACATCAACTCCTCAAGAAGATTGGTCATGATGGTATGCAGTCTCCTGGCTCCAATATTTTCAACACTCTCATTAACCTGGGCTGCAATGCGAGCAATCTCGCGAATTGCCCCCTCACTGAAGCTCAAAGCAACCCCCTCTGTAGCGAGAAGCGCAGAATATTGCTTGATGAGAGCATTATCCGGCTGGGTGAGAATCAGGTAAAAATCCTCTTCCGTCAAACTTTTCAGCTCAACCCTGATTGGAAAACGGCCCTGTAACTCGGGAATCAAATCTGAAGGCTTTGCCACATGAAATGCGCCGGAAGCAATAAAGAGTACATGGTCAGTCTTCACCATTCCATGCTTGGTGGCAACATTTGACCCCTCAACAATCGGCAGAAGATCCCGCTGTACCCCCTCACGACTCACATCAGGCCCTTTTCCTCCCGCTCCTGTTGATGGAGAAGCAATTTTATCGATCTCATCAATAAAGACAATGCCGGACTGCTCAACTTTGTTAATCGCCTCCTTGACCACACTCTCCATATCGATCAGCTTCTGTACCTCCTCCTGCTCCAGGAGCTTGCGGGCTTCAGCAATAGAGACTCTTCTCTTCTTCCGTTTCCGTGGCAATCCACTCATCAGATCCTGCATAATGCCGCCAATCTCCTCCATCTGCCCGAGGGGCCCAAAAACCTGCATCATGCCACCGCCTGGTGAATCACCGGAGATGTCCATCTCAATCTGACGATCCTCAAGCTTTCCACTGCGAAGACGATCCAGCATCTTTTTGCGACTTCTGCGATTCAGCTCAAGCGATTTATTCTGGCCTTCATTGGTTGGAGTCTCCCGTCCCTCTTCATCACCACTCTCCTCATCCGAAGTTTCATTCGACGGAGCAACAGGAGGAAGAAGAATGTCGAGCAGGCGATCTTCAACAATCCGCGCCGCCTTTTCCCTAACCTCTTCCGAGCGCTCACTTCTCACCATAGCCACCGACTGATCAACAAGGTCACGGATCATCGACTCCACATCACGCCCCACATAACCAACTTCCGTAAACTTGGATGCCTCAACTTTGACAAAGGGTGCCCGAGCAAGTTTGGCAAGCCGGCGGGCAATTTCAGTTTTTCCAACGCCGGTAGGGCCGATCATGATAATATTGTTTGGCATAATCTCATCGCGCAAGTCATCACTCACACTCTGACGACGAAGCCTGTTGCGCAAGGCAATTGCAACCGATTTTTTGGCATCCTTCTGACCGATAATATATTTGTCGAGCTGCGAAACAATCTGGTTCGGTGTCAGATTACTCGATGCAATAGCACTTTGCCTCCCCTTTATTGCTTCGGGCAATGCTATGACATCACCCTCACTTTTTGTACTCATATCCATGCACATTGTTAATTTCAAAAAACCGACACTGCCTGCAACCCTGACGACCATGAACAGTCAAACCTCCTCAACAACAATATGGTCGTTGGTGTAAATACAGATATCTGCAGCTATCTTCAAACTTTCATGCACGATCTCCTTTGCAGAAAGAGTGGTGTGCTGCATGAGAGAACGAGCTGCCGCCAGCGCGTACATACTCCCGCTGCCAATGGCGACAATACCATCCTCCGGCTCAATCACATCCCCGGTTCCAGAGATTATCAGCGCCTTGTCGTTACTGACAATGGCAAGCATCGCCTCCAGACGGCGAAGGTACTTGTCTGTTCTCCAGTCTCTGGCGAGCTCAACGGCAGCACGCTCAAGCTTGCCATTATAGGCTTCAAGCTTCGTCTCAAAGCGGTCCAGCAGGGTCAGGGCATCCGCTGTTGCTCCAGCAAAACCTGCAACCAGCTTTCCCTGATAGAGCCTCCTGATCTTCCGGGTTGAATGCTTGACAACCGTATTGCCAAGGGTCATCTGGCCATCGCTTCCAAGCGCAGCCTTGCCATCACGTATCACACCAATAACCGTCGTTGAACGGATCTGAGGCCTTTCACTATGCTTCATCAATCAAAATATTTTTTTTCTTAATCTTGCCACTGGAATTTGCATTTGTTCACGGTATTTTGCAACCGTTCTTCTTGCAATATGCACTCCCCTGTTAACCAGCATCTCCGCCAGACGATCATCACTCCATGGCTGCTCAGGCTCCTCCTCCTTCACCATCTCTGCAATATACTGCCGGATTATCTTGCTCGAAAGATCGTCACCCTCCTCCATCGAAAGTCCTATTCCGAAAAAATACTTCAGTTCATACAAACCAAAACGGGTCTGCACATATTTGCCATTGACTGCCCGACTGATGGTCGAAATATCAAGCCCGGTCTCAGCCGCAATGGTTTTCATGCCAAGCGGTATCACCTGCTCAGGCCCGGAGATAAAGAAGGCATACTGATGCTTCATCAACGCCTCAATCACCTTAAGCAAGGTCTGCCGTCGTGTTGCCAGCGCTGTGGTAAACTCCTGCGCCCTCTGCATATTCTTTCGGATAAACTGCTTCTCCTCTTTCGGCCCTTTTCTGTTTTTCAGCAGCTCCTGATAGCGATCTGTCACCTTGACCGATAGTGCGCTTCGATCATTGAGTGCAGCAGTCAACTCGCCATTGTCGTAAGTGACCACAAAGTCAGGGGTGATATAGTGCCCCCCCTCATCATGAAAAATTCCGGGATGCGGATCAAGGGCGATAATCGCCGAAACGGCCGCTTCGACTCTCTCTTTGGGCACCCCAAGCTTTTTAATGAGCAGCTCAAACCGGCGATGGAAAAAATCATCAAAATGGTCATGGAGAATTTTTGTCGCAAGCTCAACAGTTCTCAAGTCATACCGGCTGGCGACAACCCGCAGTTGCACAAGAAGCCGTTCACGAAGATCACGAACAGCCACCCCCGGCGGATCAAGAACATGGATCTTACAAAGGATCCGTTCCATATCGACCTCGCCCGCTTCAATGCCCTGAAAGTGCAGACTATCAATAATAATATCATACCCTTCAGTAAAGTAACCATCACCATCAAGATTTCCGAGTATCTCAATAGCAATCTTCACCTCACGCTCCCCGACATCCTCATGCAGCGCCAGTTGCTTCAACAGCGTCTCATGAAAACTGTCGTACTGAACCGCCTGAAAAAATCGCTCTTTCGAGGGACTTTCATGGGTGAAATTGAGCCGTCCTTCAGAGGTTTCGCCAGATGGAGGAGCTTCGGAGCGCTCCTTGAGAGAGCTTTTGCTGAACCTCTCAACAGCATCGAACATATCGTCACCTGCTGAGCGATCAATCTCTGTGGTAGCAGCATCACCACCACCCTCTCTTGGCTCCTCAACCAGCTCCAGAAGAGGATTTTCCTGCACCTCTTCATAAATCCGCTGTTCAAGATTCTGCATTGGAAGCTGAAGAAGCTGGCTGCTGAGTATCTGTTGTACCGAGAGCTGTTGCTGCTGTTTTTGCTGAAGCCTTATTTCAGCCATTATCGGAAGAATGACGCATCGACATAAGCTTTCAGATCCGCTACCCAGTCACGACCAAACCGTAACTCAAGAGCGGGAGAGAGATAATCAATAAGTTGCACCTTGCACTCCCGGCCCGCCTTTCTGGCAGTGCGACACATGGAGTGCTGCTCATAGACAAGATAATCCAAACCAAACTTTTTTCTTACCCTTATTGGAAACAATCGGCAGGATATTGGCTTGTCAAACCCCAAAACCCCCTCACGACGGGCGATCTCAATGGCGCAGAAGGTGATGCCGTCACGACTACAGGTAAAGACACACTCCGCATTCTCGACTGTTCTCGTGTACTGAACACCCTGATACACCTCGACAGGGCCATGTCGGCGGAGATAGCGCAACCCTTTTTCCGGGAGCATCCTGAGCAACTCTTCAGGCAACTCCTGGAGCTGCTCTGCCTCTACTGGCGATAATGGTGCGCCAAGCTCCCCTTCAACACAACACGCTCCCCGACATTCATGGAGATCGCAGGAAAAAAAAGCCTTTAACACCTCTTTTTCTATCAGAACACTACCAATGGAAACCAGCGACATAACCACCTGTCATTTCATGAGAATGAGGAAGAAGATCAAATATCCGCACTGAACCTCCCTGTCAAGGGCAGAACCGATAAATATTGTTGATGGACATTGTGCAATCAGCATCAGGGAATTGGCAATCATCTCTTATTTCAACCCAAAACATCCAATATCTCCTTTATATGGGATTTACATACAATTAAATATTATCTACCTTCAAAGCTTGCAGAAACCTGGTATGGCACACCGTGACATCGAGAACAAGATGGAGACCATCATGTCAGTAGAACAAGCTAAATCGTTAATTAATTGAACGAATAAAATCAGATATTGTTTTCAAAGTTCGGCTCATATCAATAGATAATGTCGATGAAAAGTTGAAGACACCATTTATGATCGACACCAGTGGATTCTACTACAAACACCTCTTTACGGAAGATCGTCATTAATAACAATCCGATAACCGCTTCATGCCATTTTCAGCTCACTCCAATCGACCTTTTTTAAAGCTGTTGTCCTTTCGACTCTTCATCGTGCTGGCCTATCAGATGATGGCGATTGTCGTTGGCTGGCACATCTATGAACTGACGCACGACACCCTTGCGCTTGGCTTAATCGGGCTGGCTGAGGTTATCCCCTACTTCTCCTGCGCACTCTTTGCCGGTTATGCGGTAGATCACCACTCTCGCCGCCTCTTTGGTGTTCTCGCCTCTCTGATGGTCTTTCTTAGCGCGCTGGCGCTTACTGCTGTGGCTTTTGGCTGGATATACGGCAATACCGTCTGGTGGCTTTACGGTGCCATTGCCTTTAATGGGGTAGCTCGCGCCTTTATCAGTCCATCATACAGCTCAATGTTCGCCATCATTCTGCCGCGTGAAGAGTATGCGCGTGCCTCCAGTATCGGCAGCTCGGTCTTCCAGCTTGGGCTGGTGGTCGGCCCGGCGTTAGGAGGCATTCTTGTTGGATGGGCTGGCAAGAGCGCTGGCTATGGGGTGTCTGCTCTTTTGAGCCTCGCCGCTGCCGCATCTCTGCTGTCGCTCCGGGTCAAAGAGCCTCCACCAGCGGAAAGCGCACCCATCTTCACCAGTATCGCGGGAGGACTCCGATTCGTCTTCAGCAACCAGATTATCCTCGGCGCACTCTCACTCGATATGTTTGCCGTACTCTTTGGTGGAGCGGTGGCGTTGCTTCCTGCCTTTATTCAGGATGTCTTTCATTACGGCCCTGAGGGTCTCGGTATTCTTCGTGCTGCCCCGGCAATAGGAGCGGTGGCAACCGGACTGTTCCTTGCTCGACACCCAATCAATCTTCATGCCGGGCGCTGGCTGCTGGCGGCTGTGGCAGGGTTCGGCCTCTGCATTATCTCCTTTGCCTTATCCACAAGTATCTGGCTTGCAGGCTCATTCTTGATTCTCTCGGGTATTTGCGACGGCGTGTCGGTGGTGATGCGCACCACCATCATGCAGTTGGTGACCCCCGACGACATGCGTGGCCGAGTTTCGGCCATCAACGGCATCTTTATTGGCTCATCCAACGAACTGGGGGCTCTGGAATCGGGTATTGCCGCACGCTTGATGGGGCTGATACCATCGGTGATTTTTGGAGGAGTGATGACGCTGGCTGTGGTTGCGACCACAACAAAACTGGCACCAAAACTGAGGCGGCTGGAGCTGCATCAGTTGTACTGATGGCGAAGGCGGCTCAGGCTTTTCTGACAAATTCCGATTTTAATTGCATCGCCCCAAAACCATCGATCTTGCAGTCGATGTCATGATCACCGTCAACAAGGCGAATGTTCTTCACCTTCGTGCCACCCTTCAGCGGCGATGAAGAGCCCTTGACCTTGAGATCCTTGATCACTGTCACCGTATCACCATCCTGCAACAGGTTGCCATTCGCATCCTTCCAGACTCGGGCCGTTTCCGACAACGGGGCTGAGGCGCTCCATTCGTGGGCGCACTCGGGGCAGGTCAAAAGGGCCCCAACCTCGTAGGTGTATTCCGAATTACATTTTGGACAGTTCGGCAAGTGGCTCATGATGGTACCTTTTCAAAATTTTCCAGCAAAAACTTTTTCGACATAATAAGAATCTTCGCGATAAAGCATTGAAAACCTTTGACCATATTGCCTGCTTCGATTACATCATCTCTTTTTTCAACAATCAGGTAGCCTCTTCTCTTTGCTTTCCGCCTGGTGACAGCGTTGCACGAGCATCGCAGACAAGACAAAAGGTTGTTTTTACCAGATAAGTATGTATATTGAAAGCAAAGTATTCAATCTGCATACTTGCCACCATGAAATATCTCAAGCGATTGATCACAACCGAGGTTGAAGAGGGGCTGAAACACTCCCCGGTCACTGCGGTTATCGGGCCACGGCAGTGCGGAAAATCAACCCTGACACGCCATCTTCTCACCTACGATCGCCCGTTTCTTTACCTCGATCTTGAAAAACCCTCCGACCTGCGAAAACTCGAAGAGCCGGAATGGTTTTTTATTTCACAGAAGGAGAAGCTGATCTGCATTGATGAAGTGCAGCGAAAACCCGATCTCTTTCCCCTTATCCGGAGCATGGTGGATGAGTGGGGTGAGAATGGTCATTTTCTTGTTCTCGGTTCAGCCTCCCGTGATCTGCTCAGGCAGAGTTCGGAATCACTTGCCGGACGCATTACCTACAAGCAGTTGACCCCTTTTTTATGGGAGGAGGTTAAAGAGCAGCTCTCTATTGAACACTATCTCACGGCTGGAGGGTTCCCGCGAAGCCTGCTGCAAAAGATACCGGAGGTCTCATATCAATGGCGAGAGGATTTTATTGCAACCTTCCTTGAGCGCGATCTTCTGCAATGGAGTGGCTTTTCACCACAAACCATGCGACGGCTGTGGCTGATGCTGGCTCATAATAACGGTCAGATGGTAAACCTCTCAACGATCGGCGGATCTCTCGGAGTCAGCCACACCACCGTGCGAAACTACCTTGACTTGCTGCAGGAGACCTTTATGGTGAACATCCTGCTGCCGTTTATCTCCAATACCGGCAAGCGTCTGGTCAAAACGCCAAAAGTCTATATTGCTGACACAGGTATCATTGCTGCGCTGCTTGGATTGAACGATTTCAACCAGTTTGCTGGCCATCCGGTTTTTGGCTCATTATGGGAGAGTATGGTGATTGCCAATCTCAAAGGGATATTTCCGCGTGCAGAGCTCTCATTTTACAGAACCTCCAATGGAACAGAAATCGATATTTTGCTCCAACTTTCAGGAAAGCTTATTGCCATTGAGTGCAAGGCATCCGTGGCACCAGCGCTTTCGAGAGGGAGTTATTTTGCAAGAGAGGATATTGCTCCGCTGCATACATTTGTTGTTGCTCCGGTAGCGCAAAGCTACTCTCTCAAACCTGGAATTTCCGTTGTGACGCTGTCGGATCTTGTAACAGGAATACGGGAGCTGTTTGCAAACAATTGACAACTCAATGTTCGAACAAGTGTGACTGTTCTGATTTTGGTGCTCTTTACTGAAATTCCTGATCGAGACGCTCCTTGAGAAACATCTTCAGGAGCGACTGGTACGGCACGTCACGCTCATTCGCGAGCACTTTCAGGCGCGTTTGCACGGCGAAGTAAGTTTGTGCAAAGGCTATCTCTTGCTTGCGAGGGTCGCCATTCTGAGCAATGAGGTAGCAGGCATACCGTATGAGTATGATGTCAAGTACCTCTTTTTCGGCAGTTTTTGGCATACTGATCGTTTTGTTGACATCAACAAAATGATCAGTGGCAGCATGGTCAGAAACTTCGCAAGCAGTTTTTGCTTTGGAAATGACTGCGCTGAAGTTGCGCCACTCGCCATAACCGAGCAAATGCTGAAGATCACGGGCGAGCCAATATTCGACCCCGTTTTCAGTTTTTTGGACGCATGACTCAAACGTCGTTGTGAGGCTTTGAATAACTTCGGGTTTCATAACTGAAGAATGCTAAAAATTTTGTCGGCAAGAGTTTGTTCGCGATTACCAGCCGATATGCTCAAGACAACATTCTAACAATTACTCATTTACTACATTTTTCATTTATAACGCAGTAGTAGAGAAATCCTTTCCTACTGAGCTTGCAATTCAAGCCTGCTGCCCACGAAGCCTTGCAATGCGCTCATCAAGAGTTGGGTGGGTCGAGAATAACCTCCTGAGTCCGCGACTCTCCCTGCCTGAAATCCCAAAGGCGGCAATTTGCTTGGGCAGGGCGGAAGGGAGTTGCTGCATCTTCAGCTTTTCAAGCGCGGCAATCATCTTCTCTCTGCCAGCAAGCCCGGCCGCTCCGGCATCGGCACGGAACTCCCGCTGGCGCGAGAACCACATCACCACAACAGAGGCCGCAATGCCAAGCAATATCTCGGCAACGATTCGGACAAGAAAAGATGCCGGGCCGGTACCCCGTCTGGTGTCGAAGACAAATTTGTCGACCGCATAGCCAATGACGCGTGAAAGAAAAACGACAAAGGTGTTCAGAACGCCTTGAATCAGGGTCAGCGTCACCATGTCGCCATTGGTGATATGCGACATCTCATGGGCAAGCACCCCTTCGGCCTTATCGCGGGTCATGGCATTCAAAAGTCCGGCAGAGACCGCTACCAGCGAACGGTTTTTTGTCATGCCGGTGGCAAAAGCATTGACCTCCGGCGAGTCGAATATGGCAACTTCAGGCATGGTGATGCCAACCCTCTGCGCCTGGTTTCTCACGGTATTGACAAGCCATTGTTCTGTCGCCGTGGTGGGGTTTTTAATCACAACCGCGCCCGACATGCGCTTGGCTGACCACTTCGAAAGCGACAGTGAGAGAAAGGCGCCACCAAAACCGAAGCAAAGAATATCCATTACCTGCAAACAAGTTACGCCTCTCCCCCTCCAGAACATTGGAGATATGGGTTTAAAAATGATTGCGACCACCATTGGAACACTCATCAACAGGATATCCATTCGCGGCAGCTTTGCCACGCTTGTCGCCCATTAACGTCAATACCCTTTCCGTTCGTGAGCCTCCTTGAAAACAGAGGTACTCCCCGATTGATACGACATATCCATCAAAAAGAATAAATGCCCCTCCTTTTGAAATTTGCTGCTCCGATGACTATTTCATAACTATATTACGGTTTTGATAGTGACCACCAATCAGAAAACATTACACCATAAAGACACACCACCATGCTTATTATCGACGGAAAAAAGGTCTCGCTTGACCTGAAAGAGGAGCTCAAGGCGAGCGTTGACAGGTATAGAGCGCAAACCGGCAAAGTGCCCGGGCTGACCGTCATCATTGTCGGCCAGGATCCCGCATCACAGGTTTATGTTCGCAACAAAGCGAAAACATGCAAGGAGATCGGGATGGTTTCGACGGTGATCGAAATGGCTGCCGACACCTCTGAAGAGCATCTGCTCAAGACCATCAAGGGGCTGAACAACGACCCGGCGGTCCACGGTATTCTTGTGCAGCAGCCACTTCCAAAGCAGATTGATGAATTTGCCGTCACTCTCGCTATTGATCCATCGAAAGATGTTGACGGATTTCATCCCGAAAACCTTGGTCGCCTTGTGATGGGGCACCTTGACAAATGTTTTGTCAGTTGCACCCCTTATGGCATCCTCGAGCTGCTTGGCCGCTACAACATTGAGACCAGAGGCAAGCACTGCGTTGTGGTCGGGCGCAGCAACATTGTCGGCAAACCGATGGCCAACCTGATGCTCCAGAAGCTGAAAGAGACAAACTGCACCGTCACCATCTGCCACTCGGCAACACCAAACATTGCGGAGTACACCCAGCAGGCCGATATCCTCATTGCCGCTATCGGGAAAGCGGGATTTATCACCGCTGATATGGTAAAACCGGGCGCGGTCGTGATTGATGTCGGCATCAACCGCATTGAGGATGCTTCCACAAAGAGCGGCTACCGCCTTGTCGGAGATGTCGATTATGCGGGCGTTTCAGCGGTTGCCTCGGCCATGACTCCGGTACCTGGTGGCGTTGGCCCCATGACCATTGCCATGCTCCTGAAAAATACGCTTCAGTCATTCCAGCGTACCAACGGACTGTAGGGCATCATGGCCAGGTCAATCACCAAATATATCTGCTCAAACTGCGGAGCCATCTCCCTGAAACATCAGGGAAAATGTTTTGAATGCCAGAGCTGGGGAACCCTTCAGGAGACGCATATTGAAGCTGAGCCAAAAAAACAGCGTCCCGGTTCACCAGTATCTGCGGCTGTTGTGCAGAACCTGCATGATGTTGTGCCATCAGAATTTCAGCGAATCCTGACCGGCATGGGCGAACTCGACCGGGTGCTTGGGGGCGGGCTCATGCAGGCATCAGCCGTGCTGGTGGGTGGTGAGCCGGGTATCGGTAAATCGACCCTCATGCTGCACCTCGCCCCCCGACTTGCTCCGGCAAAAGTGCTCTATATTTCGGGTGAAGAGTCGCCGAACCAGATCAGGGAACGAGCCCGGCGACTCTCCATCAAGGCTGAGAACCTCTGGCTGGTACCGGAAGTGAACCTCGAACGCATTCTGGTGCTTATTGAACGGGAGAAACCGGCGCTGGTCATTATCGACTCCATCCAGACCGTCCACTCAGAGGAGTACCAAAGCTCTGCCGGCACCATCACCCAGATACGGGAGTGCGCCGCCTCGCTTATCCGTGCCGCAAAGCAGCAGAACTTTATCCTGATGATTATCGGCCATATCACCAAGGAGGGGGCGCTGGCAGGCCCCAAGGCTCTGGAGCACATGGTTGATACCGTCCTGCAGTTTGAGGGCGAAGGGTACCAACGCTACCGCATAATCCGGTCAGTCAAAAACCGCTTTGGCTCCACCAATGAAATCGGTGTTTTCCGGATGGATGAAACCGGCCTCGAAGAGGTAAGCAACCCATCGGAGTTCTTTATCTCCGGACGCAGAACCGATGTACCCGGCAACTCGATTCTTGCCGCCATTGAAGGAACAAGGGCGCTTCTGGTAGAGGTTCAGGCGCTGGTCTCCAAAACCAACTACTCCATGCCGCAGCGCATCAGCACCGGCTTCGACCTGAAACGGATGTCAATTATCCTTGCCGTGCTCGAAAACAGGCTGCACATTGAGACCTGGGGGCAGGATGTTTTTGTAAAAATAGCCGGGGGACTCAAGCTGGCAGAACCTGCGGCAGACCTCGCCATTGCGGCAGCCATAGCCTCAGGACTCATGAACCGCCCGGTCGATCCCGCGACGGTCTGCTGCGGAGAGATCGGACTGGCAGGCGAACTGCGAGCCATCAGCGACAGCGAACGACGCATCCGTGAAGCCGCCCACCTCGGCTTCCAGCGCATCGTGCTGCCCGAGGCGAATACCCGAGAGCTGAAGCCATCCCTGAAAAAACTTCCAATCACCATCGCCGGATGCGCAACCCTCCGCCAAGCCCTCGAAGAACTCAATATCATCTGACCACTGACAACTATGACGCACCTCCTCATCCAATGGCTGATCAACGCCCTCGCGGTTTACGCCACCGCCCATATCCTTGACGGCATTCATATCAAAAGCTTTGGCGCGGCAATTGCCGTAGCGCTGGTGCTTGGCCTGATCAACACCCTTGTCCGGCCCATACTGCTCTTCTTCTCTTTTCCCTTCATCATTCTCACTCTGGGGCTGTTCCTCCTCGTCGTCAACGCCCTTCTGCTGCAGTTCGCTGCGATGCTGGTCAGTGGATTTGCCATCGACGGCTTCTGGTGGGCTGTTGCCGGTTCAGTGGTGATCAGCGCTATTTCATGGCTGTTGGGGTCGCTTTTCAATCTGTGAATCATTGTGGAAGGTGCGCCAGCGTGGAGCGTTCAAGCTCCAGCAGCGCCTGTTTTAATGCCACCCCGCCACGATAACCGGTGAGCGAACCATCACTGCCGACTACCCGGTGGCATGGAATAAAGAGAGGTAAGGGATTTCTCTGATTTGCCATCCCCACCGCCCGAACGGCACGTGGATTGCCGATAGCGATGGCAACCTCTTTATAACTTGCGGTTGCGCCATAAGGGATGTTGAAGAGCATATCCCAAACACGCTGCATAAATGGTGTGCCCGCCGGAGCAAAAGGCAAGGTAAACTCATGCAGCTCCCCCTGGAGATAACCATGCAACTGCCGGAAAGCCTCTCTGATCAATGCAGTCTCACAACGCTCTGCATCATGCGGAAGAGTATCCTGCTGAAAATAGAGGTTGGTTATCCAGCCACCGCTCTCCGCAATGGCTACAGTACCAATCGGCATCTCCTGAAGAGAGAGTTTCACCATTCCTTTGCTCTATTAATTTCCGCTTTACAAATTTCTCCGCCCTGTTTATCTTCTTCCTTTGATTATCTTGGCAAGTCCACTCAAGGGAGGCAAGAAAATATGCCCAATGTCCATCAATCGTACCCGACAAGATAACGGTGTATAACCGCTGAAACAACAGATTCTCGAAGTAACCAGACCAATGACCATGAAGGGGGAAGCTCAAGCGATTGTTTTGCAAAAAGCCAACAAGCTTAAACTGCAGAGTGCTGCATACCATGCAGATCAGCCTGACGATGTGCTGATCAAAACTATTGCAAGCGCCATAACGCCTGGATATGACCGGCTTCTGCTGACGAACAAACCGGTATCAAACAGAGTGTTCAAATATCCTCTTATGCCCGGCAGTGAGGCTATTGGTCAGATTACTCAGACCGGGCCAGGGGTAACTGATCTGCAACCTGGTGATTTTGTCTATGCCTTCAAGGCTGATCGTTGGGAAGGCATTGAGCCTTACGCAGGGTGCCATGCGGAGATTATCCCCACATCACGCCAAAATGTGCTTGCCCTTGGTCGCCATCCCATACACCGCGATCTGCTGACAGGCCTTCTCGGTTACGCGGTCGGCGCTCTTGAAAAAGTGCCCCTGAACGCTGCATCAAGAATTCTTGTGCTGGGTCTCGGCTCGGTAGGGCTGATGGTGTCGGAGTACCTTCATACCCTCGGAATCTTGCATGTTGATGCGGTTGAAACATTCGGCATCAGGGGACAACTCTCCCATGCTGAACATATTGCTCTCGACCTTGATGATTTTACATCGGAGTTCAATAATAGTTATGATCTCATTATTGAAACCACAGGAAGAATCCTGATGGTTGAAAAGGCTGTGCGTTTGATGAAACAGCAAGCGATGGTGCTACTGATGGGAAATTATGAGGTTATGGCTTATGATTACCGTCTGATACAGCACAAAGAGCCTGCAATCATCAGCTCCAGCATTACCAGTAGAGAGCACCTGAAGAGGGCGTCATTCCTGCTTGAAGAGGGAAAGCTTGACACCGAAAAGTTCTTCACGTCGGTCTTTCCTGTTTCTCAATTTGAAATGGCCTACCGCAGAGCGCTTGACGGAAAAGAATCCATCAAAACCGTCTTGAGCTGGGTATAAACCGACTGAAAATCATTTTGCCATGGCCGTTGCTGTCCGTTTGAGCGCCGTTTCTAAAAAGTTTGGAAGCTTTGCGGCAAACAACAATATCTCGCTTTCGGTGGAAGAGGGGACGATTCATGCGATTGTCGGTGAAAACGGAGCAGGCAAAAGTACACTGACAAAAATGATCTACGGGATGCACCGCCCGACTTCGGGAGAGCTCTCCATCAAGGAAAAAGCAGTGCGCTTCACCTCACCACGGGAAGCAATCAAGGCGGGTATCGGCATGGTTCATCAACACTTTATGCTTATACCGGAACTCTCTGTTGCTGAAAACATCATCCTCGGCCATGAAGAGTGCGGCCTTTTTCGCCCTCTCCCCCTTGAACGCGCCAAAGCTCTCATCAGAAAGGAGGCAGAGGCATACGGCCTGGCCGTTGACCCTGACGCTCCGGTTGCAACCCTCAGCATCGGCCAGCAGCAGCGGGTTGAAATCCTCAAACTCCTGTTCCGTCATGCGGAGATCATGATTTTTGATGAGCCAACCGCAGTGCTCACTCCATCCGAAACGGAGCGCCTGTTTATAACGCTCCGCGCACTCCGCGACAGAGGAAAGAGCATCATCCTCATTACCCACAAACTTGACGAGGTGCTCGCTGTGGCCGACACGGTAAGCGTCATGAGAAAAGGGGAGATTGTCGCCACAATGCCCGGCTCCTCGGCAACAAAAGAGGAGTTAGCCCAGATGATGGTGGGGCGCAGTGTACTGTTAAGCGTCACCAATCCGGCAGCCACACCGGGTGAGATCCTCCTCGCCATCAACAACCTCAGCTATCGCACAACGAGGGGTGAACTGAAGGTGCAAAGCCTCTCGCTGAATGTCAGAGCCGGGGAGATCTATGGTATTGCCGGCGTTGAGGGGAATGGCCAGAGCGAGCTGTTGCAAACGCTCTGGGGACTTGCGCCTGAGGGAACCATCATCTCCGGCACCGCAACGCTCAAAGGAGTGTCAATCATCGGCAAACGGCCTGGCGATATCGCCCTTATGGGCATCTCCTGCATCCCTGAAGACCGGCTGCTTCATGCCGTTATCACCGAGTACACCGTCTCTGAAAATCTTCTTTTCGGCCGGCACCGTGAGCACTCTTTTCACCGGGGTATCGGGTTCAACGGCCACGCCATCAAACACTATGCGGAGGAGATGATCACCGACTATGCTATCAGATGCAGCTCACCCGGAAGCCAGTCGCTCGGATCCCTCTCGGGCGGAAACCAGCAGAAGGTGGTTTTTGCGCGGGAGATGAACCGACCAGGAATCTCCCTGCTAATCCTTGCACAGCCAACCCGTGGAGTGGATATCGGCGCAATTGAGACCATCCATAACAAGATTATTGAGGCACGTCATACCGGCATGGCAATACTGCTTGTCTCGTCGGAACTGGAAGAGATCATTGCGCTCTCGACGCGGATTGGCTGTATCTATAAAGGTGCAATTCGCCACGAATTCAGTCAGGAGGAGGTCGAGCTGAAGAGAGTGGCTGAACATGAGTTTCAGAAAGAGATAGGTCTCCATATCACCTGAATAACCCGACAACCAATGTATGCAAAACAGCTCCGGTTTCTCATACCACTGCTCTCTCTTCTCTCAGCCCTTGCGGTCAGCAGCCTGATCATGGTTCTGGCAGATCGTGATCCACTGATGATTTTCGGGAAAATGTTCCATGCAACATTTGGCTCCTCTTATGGTACCGGGCAGGTGGTGTTCAGGATGACAACACTGCTGCTGGTGGGGCTCGCCGCCGCAATTCCCTTTCAAGTGAGACTTTTCAATATTGGTGCCGAAGGGCAACTGCTCATGGGTGCATTCGCCGCAGCCATGACCGGAGCCATGCTTCCAGCCACCATCCCATCCTTTCTGGCAATACCTCTCTGCCTCTTTTCGGCAATGGCGGCAGGAGCTGGCTGGGCTCTGCTGGCCGGCGCGCTCAAGGTACAATTCGGCGTCAACGAGGTCATAGGAACCATCATGCTGAATTTTATCGCCCAGGCCATTACCGGATACCTGCTGACCTACCATTTTGCACTCCCCTCAACCGTTCATACCGCCCCGATCGCAACTGCCGCCACAATATCAACCTTTGACAAGGTAACGGGATGGTTCGCCAATGCACCAGCCAATCTCAGCACCCTCCTGGCCATCGGTCTGGCCCTCCTCCTCTGGATTATGCTCTTTCGATCGAGGTTCGGCTATGAGATGCGAGCGGCTGGATTGCAGCCTGATGCCGCTCGGTATGGGGGCATAAACGCAGGAGTGCAGAGTCTCACGGCAATGGGCATAGGCGGAGCTGTGGCAGGACTTGGGGCGGCAAACATTGTTCTCGGCTATAAACATTACTATGAGGCAGGAATGAGTGACGGAATCGGCTTTACAGGTATTGCCGTGGCGCTCCTTGCCGGGGCTCATCCCTTGTGGATTATCCTCTCGGCTCTTTTTTTTGGATTTCTCGAATACGGAGGGCTGACGGTGAACAGCTGGATACCAAAAGATATCTTCATGATCATCGAGGCAATGACCATCATCCTCGTCATTTCATTCACCGCCCTCGGAAAGCGCTTTTCATAGCATGATTATTTTTTTCCTTTGAGAAAAAAGGATAAGTTCGCAATGCAGCAGAGCCATTCTGTCAGAGGGTGGCTATTTTTATGACCACCAAACCATTTCCATGGTAAAAAAAAGCATCTCATATCTCTGGGGATCAATCTCGATTTTCTTTGCCGGCCTCTGGCTGGTTGTGCGTATCATCCTTGAATATTTCGGCTTTATCAGCGACGGTAACGACCGGACGACAGGCATCAAGGATCTGCGCGAGGAGTATAAAAATACCAACTACAGATAAAGCGGTTACTCTGCGGTGACCACCGTAAGCTCAACAGGCTGTTCAGGAGACATATATGAGCCAACCGCAGGCTTTTGGCTGATAACGGTGTTGGGGACAAGAAGTGAGGAGTATTCGGTCGTGACCGTTCCCACCTTGAGACCGGCATCGGCTATACTCTGCCGAGCCTGAGCAAGAGACATGCCAAGAACGTCTGGAAGTGCAATTTTTTTCATGCCCAGAGCAGAGGCTTCATACCGTCCGATGATGAGAGAGGCCGCTGTTCCCGGCTTCACCATGGTTTGAGCAGGAATTGACTGGCTCAGCACCTTACCATTCTCTTCTGGATTGGCCACCGCGCTGACCTGTACACCCTCAAGCAGAATATCCGTACGGGCAGCAGCCTGACGCGCCTCAACTTCAGGCCTTCCAACAAAATCAGGCATCGGAAAACCTGGTTTTTCACGCCGATTGACCACCAGATAGATATTTCTGCCCGGCTTCACCTCCATTCCCGCCTGGGGTATCTGGGAAATCACAAGATTCGAATCGACATTGCTGAGGTATTTGACATGGTAACTTTTGATCGCCTCAAAACCCGACATTCGGAGCCTCTGTGAGGCACTTTCGTAATCCATATTGGTGACATCAGGCACAACCTTGACACTTCCCTGTGAAATGTAGAGAGGCATAAGCAGTTTGTCAAACAGCAAGGCAATGCCGAAAAGTATAAGAACAATCACACCTGCTTTTTTCATCTCGCCCGTAACGATTATTATCTTGACCGGAAACTAATACTGCCTGACCATCACAAAATCGACAAGCCGCAACAGCGAGGTTTTAGCCGTACAGTCAGAAAAAACACTGATTGATGCAACAGCTTTTGAGGCAAGGCTTTCTGCAACTTCAGCAGCATACTCAAGCCCGCCCTTGCCGGTAACAAAAGCGATCACCTCCCCGCTTTTCACCGCTCTTTTCCGGGAACTCTTTAAAATGGAGCGGATCATCTTCTGTTCGGAAACCGGAGCATTGCGCAGCGCATAGATCAGGGGAAGAGTTATTTTTTTATCCTTGATATCAATACCCATCTGCTTGCCGGTTTTTTTTGAATCTCCGGTATAGTCGAGCAGATCGTCTCGAATCTGGAACGCAAGACCAAGATACTCGCCATAACATTTCAATGCGGCAATTTTATCCTCATCGGCAGTGGCGCTCATGGCCCCCATGGCACACGATGAGGAGATGAGCGAGGCTGTCTTGTCGGAAATAACGCTCAGGTAATCCTCTTCGGAAATGTCGAGACTGCGGGTTTTCTGGATCTGAAGAATCTCCCCCTCACTCATCCGGCGCACAGCTTCCGACACCAGATGCAGAAAACCGTAATCTTTGTGATCGAGAGAATAAAGAAGGCCCCTGGAGAGAAGATAGTCGCCCATAAGCACCGATATCTTGTTCTTCCACAGAGCGTTAATCGATGGGATCCCGCGCCTCATCTCAGCGCCATCGACCACATCGTCATGAATGAGGGTTGCTGAATGAAGCAGCTCCACCATAATCGCCGCACGATAGCTCGCATCGGTAACACCACCGCACAACTGGGCGGAAAGCAACACCATGGCAGGACGAATCTGCTTGCCCTGCTGTTTGAGCACGTACCGGGTAACCTTGTCAACCAGGGTATTCCGGGCATAAAGCACCTCTTTGTACTTCTGCTGAAAAAGCTCAACCTCATCGGCTACCGATGCAGTAACATCCTTGATATTCACCAATTCCCCGGACTTTTACATAACAAACTCTCAGAAACGGTTTAAGGTATAACATTTCCGGGAGCAAAAAAAATGGTCATACAGGAGTTCTTATAAAACATTTTCTTGTCTGCGAACTTCTTTGTTGCTATGTTTTGCGATTATTATCCTTATTTCATACTGAAGAGAGTTTATGAGCCAGGAAACAGAATCAACAACATTAGCACCGTTTACTGAAGAGAGCCCCGAAAGCACAACCATCAGCGAACCGGAAGAGGGGGGGGAGCTGAATTTCATTGGCCATCTTGAAGAGATAAGGGGGCGACTGATCAAGTCCGCCATTGCGCTGCTTGTGGTTATGGTATTGTGTGCCAATTTTGCCGATTTTCTGGTCAACGAGATCCTGATCGGCCCACTCAAACGGAGCAGCGAATCGCTGGTGCTTCAAAACCTTGTCCCTTATGGCCAGGTCTCCCTCTACCTCCAGGTTGTCTTTTTTTCAGGATTTATCATCTCATTTCCATTTATTGCATGGCAGATCTGGCAGTTTGTTGCTCCTGCGCTGCACGAGCATGAACGCAAGGCCAGCCGATTTTCCATACTCTTCATCTCCCTATGCTTTTTTTCCGGCATCGCCTTCGGTTATTTTGTTTTTCTTCCGATTTCTCTGCAATTCTTTGCCGGTTTCGGCACAAGCCTGATCAAGAACAATATCTCAGTCCAGGACTATGTCAGCTTCTTTATCGGCACACTCCTGACGGCAGGGTTTGTTTTTGAACTCCCGTTCATCTCATACATCCTCTCAAAAATAGGACTCCTCACCCCGGCCTTCATGAGGTTTTACCGTAAGCATGCTATTGTTTTTCTCCTGGTTGTCGCGGCGGTAGTAACACCCTCAACTGATGTTGTCACACAGCTCATTATCGGTATTCCCATGATCCTGCTCTATGAACTCAGTATTCTGATATCTGCCAGGGTCAATCGCAAGAATGCATCAGTAACATGATCTGCCGTCGATGAATCAGAGTTCACCACAAACGACAGCGGCTGCAGCAAGCAGCGTGTGGAGAAGGCGTTCCGTCTCTTTTTTAAGCTCATCCAGGGAGCCTTTGTTCACAAGGAGATAATCAGCCTTGGCTATAAGCCTCTCCTGGGGCCACTGCGTCAACATACGCTGCCGGATCTCCTCTGGAGTACCCATACCCTTCCGCACCGCCCTCTCCATTCGTATAAGGTTATCAGCCACAACAACCACAACCGCATCAACCCCCCGCTCTCCACCCGACTCAAAAAGAATTGCAGCCTCTTTCACCAGAATTTTTAGTCCCCGCTGCCGGGCATCCTGCACAGCATTACAATATTCATCAAAAACTTTCGGATGGATAAGAGCGTTCAGCTTTTGAAGGGTATCAGGCGAAGAAAAGACGGTCAAGGCAATTTTTTTTCGATCCAGAGCAAGCGCGCCATCACCATCAAACGAATAAATATTTGGGCCAAAAAGCCCCTTTATTCCGGCAATCACCTCTGGATCACGAAGCTGCAGCTCTTTTGCCACCCGATCAGATTCAAACAACCCGCAACCCATTTCAGAAAGAAAACGACAAACCATGGATTTGCCACTCCCGAGACCACCCGTTACTCCAACGAGGAAAGGATAGGTTCGCCTCATTTGACAGGAACTGTTTTTTTGCGGATAACAAGCCGTACCTGCTGAAGCACCGATCGCCAGAGATAAGGATTCCTCTTGTACACCTCTATTTTGCGATTCAGAGCCTCTTGAGTAAGTTCATGGCGCACCAGAAGCGCACTGATATCCGTCGAATCAAGCAGAGCGATATCCTGGCCTGCCCCAACGTCAGGCGGAACACCCGAGAGCAGGAGGTAATCGCCATAGAATGCGGCAATACGGAGATCATCCTTGTCAAGAGCCAACGGTTTCTGTTCGACACATCCTGCCAGAGCGCAACAAAGTGCAACACAACAGCATAACGACCGGATGATATCGCAGCATTTCATCTCTGCAGTGGTGAATTTTCGAAAATCAGGAAACTAAATCGCAGGTATGGGAGTTTAATCATTTTTAATGGTATTGTATACAAGTGGTGAAATCTTTTACCCCCTCTTTTGAAACATCTTGTTACCACTGTTTTAACCGCTCTTTTAACCTAAAACACAAAAGCTTTATGGCCTATCAGCAACCAGCCCTCTCTTACGCAGAAACTGCCCTTGAACCTTATATTTCCGCGAAAACGCTCAGCTTCCATTATGGAAAGCACCATGTGGCATACATCACCAACTACAATAACCTGGTTGCAGGCACTCCTCTTGATGCTCTGAGTGTTGAGGAGGTTATTGCCCAGAGCGCTGCAGACCCCCAGAAAATCGGCATTTTCAATAATGGCGCACAGGCATGGAACCACTCCTTTTACTGGAACAGCCTCACTCCCAATGGTGGTGGCGACCCCTCCGGAGCGCTTGCCGAAAAAATCACCCAGGATTTTGGCAGTTTCGACAAGTTTAAAGAGGAGCTCAAAGCCGCAGCAGCAACCCAGTTCGGCAGCGGTTGGGCATGGCTCGTCCTTGATGGAACTACCCTGAAAGTGGTAAAAACCGGTAATGCCCAGACCCCGTCAACCAGTGGGCAAAAGCCAATTTTGACCATTGATGTCTGGGAACACGCCTACTATCTTGACTTCCAGAACCGTCGCCCCGACTATGTGGCCGCTGTTATTGATAACCTGCTCAACTGGGCGTTCGCTGCTGAAAACTTCAAAAAAGCGATGGAAGCATAAACAGCAAACATCCCTCCCCTGCCGGGTTGAAACTTGCAGCTTGCATAACAGAAGGGGGGGATCTAAAATCGGAGGCTGTATGTCGTCATCACCGAAGTGACATACAGCTCTGCCGACAGATTACAATAAAGGTTTTGACACCACGTCATCAATATTGACCACCTTCGCCTTTTTGGGGAGGGAAAACCTGAGCGACTGATTCGCTTTGTTAAAGACCCGTTCATCGTAGGCAATCACCAGTTGATGCTCACCAATACCATCACCACTGTTCAGCAGCACCATATCAATAACCTTCGGCACAAGCGTACGCTGTCCGTCAATAGTGAAAGCTTCAAAATTTTTGAAGTGCATCTCGGTTGTTCTCTTCCCCTGCCCGTCCCTTAAAAGAAGAGCGGTAAGCGTCCTCTGTACAGGGTCAATAACCACCTCTTTGCTTCCCGTAGCGCTGGCAACAGTATACAGCAGCATCCCCCCCCCTTTTTTCACCGACCTGATGGCGCTCAACGGCTCAGAAATCTTCACCAATCCTAAGAGAGATTCCGATAAAAGCTGATATCCCGAATTCACACTGAGCACCTTCTCAAGGTTCGCATCACTGTTACTTCCCAGAAACAGCCGATTATTGAGCATATCATGCACATAAAGAGAATCTTTGGTGAAAAATATGTCAGCAACAGGCCAGCCAATCAAACCGGCACTGACAATCATCCTCGACTCTCCACCCCGGTTGATCAGAATATTACAAAAGACCCTGTTTTTTCTCTTGGGGGTTGTTATCCAGACATCAGCATAACCATCAAGCGAGTGAATAAACGGAGCTGCTGCTGTCACCTCACGATAAAGCGCCTCATGTTCCGCAATCAATGCCGTCTGTTCTGAAGGGAGCTCCTGCTGCCCAACGGTTCTGAAATCCGCACAGCCCCATATAAATACCGGGATGAAAAGCATCAAAAACAGCAATCCTTTGTTTTTCATCGTCATCTCTTCCTGTAAAATTAATCAGCATCAGCAATGCGCTGCACTTATTTCCTTTGAAATTCATCACGTTTGCTGCACATTACATCAAGGATGCTCAGGCAGCTCGTTGGTATGTTTGCGGACAGAAATGCACCACACTCTCGTCTGCGAAGCTGCCGCACGTTACTGCAGGTATAGTTAAGGTAAATTGCTGAGCTATCAAAACCACAACCACATTATTACCGTTATGCACTCCCTTTACCTCAAGCCAAAAGAGCACCACCGGATTCAGAAAGGCCATCTCTGGGTGTTCAGCAATGAAATCGAAAACCTTCCCCGTGATATAGCCTCCGGCGAAACCGTCAAACTCTTTACCCACGATAAAATATTTCTCGGCACCGGCTTCTATAATCCCCATTCGCTCATCTCTGTTCGGCTACTTTCCCGCAAAGATGAAGAGCCTGACAAGAATTTTTTCCACAAAAAATTTTCTGAAGCGCTCTCTCTTCGTGAAAAGATTTACAACCAGAAAGAGACCAACGCTTACCGGCTTGTCCATGGCGAGTCAGACGGTCTGCCGGGACTCATTGTTGACCGCTTCAACAAGGCAATTGTGTTGCAAGCTTTTTCGGCTGGCATGGATATTCACCTGCCACTGATCTGCGATGTTTTACAGGAGCTGCTCAACCCCGCAGTGATTATCGTGCGCAACGAGTCACCCCTGAGAGAGCTGGAGGGGCTGACGCTCCACAAAGATGTGGTGAAAGGCGAACGCTCCGAAACGGTGCAAACTATCCATGATGGAGGTATTACGTACGAGGTTGATCTGTTTGAGGGACAAAAAACAGGCTTCTTTCTTGATCAGCGTGAAAACCGCAAAATCATCAGAGCATTTTCAACGGGTGCGGATGTTCTGGATGTCTTTACCAACGACGGGGGCTTTGCCCTCAACTCCCTCTATGGAGGAGCACGCTCAGCCATTATGGTGGATGCTTCCAAACAGGCGCTGCAACGGGCAGACCACAACGCTCAACTGAACAAATTCTCAAACTACAGCCTTATTGCGGCCGATGCCTTCGATACACTTGATCAAATGGTGGAGTCAAAGGAGTCGTTCGACCTTGTCGTGCTTGATCCGCCAAGCTTCACCAAAAGCCGCAAAAACCTTCCGGGTGCCCTGAAGGCATACAAACGGTTGAACAAACTGGGGCTGCAACTCTTGAGAAATGGCGGATTTCTCGCCACGGCATCGTGCAGCCATCATGTATCGGAAGAGGATTTTCTGCAATCGATACACCAGGCTGCTCTTGCCGCCGACTGCCAGCTCAGGATGATTCATAAAAACTCGCAGCCCTTCGACCATCCGGTACTGCTGGCTATGCCGGAGACAAGTTATCTCAAGTTCGCCTGTTTTTATGTAACACGCTGAACCCGAAAGCGTAACCATACCGATTCCCCACTCTACTGGCAACCAGAATAGTGGGGATCATGGGGGGCATGGGGATCACTTTGGAAGTTCAGAAATCGCCCCCCGCAGATACTCCACCGCCTCATCCAGAATCTTTATCGCCTGACGAATTTCATAATCGTCATCAGCATCATCCTTCGCTCTCTCCATCCGTCTTTTTGCATCCTGAATCGCATCTGCTGCAAGTTGCAGTTTTGAACCAATAGCCATAACTCTCTCCTCTTGTTGATAATGGGGTTGCAGGTGTTGCATCATCCGCACTCATCCTCCAATCTACCACCAATTGAGGAAAAGTTTCTAATCCTGCTGCAGAAAATTAGTTCTCTGACTCTTTGCTGAACGAAGAGAAAACCATAATCTTTCCGGCGCTGATAACATCGGCCACTGCGCCCGCAATATCGCCTTCGGTGAATTTTGCCGTAGCTCTGGCAGAATATGCCGTTGCTGATTTTGGATTCAGCTCAATAGCCTTCGTCAGGTCAGTAATGGCGCCCTTGTTATCTCCTGTGGCATATTTAACCGCGCCTCGACCAGCATAGACCTTCGCCGAAGTGGAGTCAAGTTTTATCGCTTTTGAAATTTCAGTAATTGATCCATCCACAGCGGCACTGCCAATCTTTGCGCCCGTACTCAGCAAGCTGTTTTTTGACTCATCTGCCGCGTTATCGCAAGCTGAAAAAGTCATAACCATAAGCGCAATAACGGAAAAAAAGAGTGTTCGTAATGTTTTTTTCACTGGCGACCTCTATTTTTTAAGAGTTGATGAAGCGTTGTGCTTGTGATTATTTGAAATGTTTTCAACCGTCCACTCTATGCTTCGCCTGAATTCGGCCTTGCGGACAGCACAGCTCTCCTTTCGACATATTTCACACGAAAAGTCAAGGCAGCCATCCGTATGGACCGATAACTCAATGTTCTCTCCCAAATTTTCATTGACCAGGTGACTGAGTTTGTCGATTTCCTGATGAGCTTCGTGAACATTGAGGTACCAGGGAACCGTCAAATGACAATCAAGATGGAGGGTACTGCCATACTTGATAATTTTCATGTTGTGAAGATCTATCCAGTTGTGTTCGCGATTTTTCTCCAGCAAGCTGACCATTGTTTTCAGTAACTCTTCATCAGCCTCATCCATAATTCCCCGGAGAGAGTCGCGAATAATCTTGTACCCGGTATAAACGATAAGCAGGGCAAATATCAGGGCTACAACACTGTCGAGCCAGACCATCCTGGTAAAAAAGAGCAAAATCAGCCCTATAATGATACCAATCGTCGAGTAGGTGTCTGACTGCAGATGTTTTCCACTGGCAACAAGGGCAAGAGAGTTATTCTGGCGCCCTTTTTTTACGGCAATCGCGCCGACAAGATAGTTTATTAGAGCGGTAACACTTATCAGAAGTATGCCATAATCAAGCTGGCCAATAGGCTCAGGAGTACCAAAAAGGTTTTTGATTGCCTCATAGATGATGAGCAAACCAGCGCAGGCAATCAATGCTCCTTCAATGGCTGCCGAAATAAACTCTACCTTCCCATGCCCGTAAGGGTGGTCACTATCTTTTGGCTTTGCAGAGATATAGAGGCTGTACAAGCCAATAAAGGCGCTGGTAACATTGACGGTACTCTCCAGAGCATCAGTCAGAATCGCTACAGAATGAGTGATGTACCATGCGGCCAATTTGATGACAAAAAGCAAAACACCGGTAACCGCAACAATCTTCTGAAAATCATAGTTTTGTTTTGCCTTTGTCATCGCAATACCACGCTCCATTGTGTTAATAAAAATTACTGCTCTTTAGTCGAACAGTTCGCCAAGAAATCCAAATGCCCCTCCTTTTCTCTTTCTTCTTCCTGTTTTTGGATCAATATAATAATCATGATCATCGTCATGGTGTCCATGATGTGAATCCTCTGTACGATACTCCCGACCATGATCCTCCTCACGCCCACGGGGCTGGGGAGCAGATCGTTCAATAATTTTATCCAGCTCACCCCGGTCAAGCCAGACTCCCCGACAAGAGGGACAATAATCAATCTCAATACCCTGACGTTCAGAAAGAAGCAAATCGGCATTGCAGGAAGGACATTTCATGGTACTCTCCTCGATTAGTTAATTCATTAGCAGAACAGTAACCTGTTTCTCTATTCTTGGTAAAAATATAACTGACCAAACCTTAAAGAAGTCGAAAGGCAAGCTTAAAAAATGGTTAAAAAGGATCATTGCATCTGCTGATGCCTGATAATATTTTTTTTCGCACATTGAAATCCTGTGAAACAATCTGGCATACCGGTGAGGATTGGTCCAGCGGCACGTTTATTTACTTTTCTCATGGTGTGTTTAGTTATGGCTATGGAGAATGCCTATCGATGCTTCTCATGTGCTTAACTCACAACGCGTACCTTTACATCTCTTTCTTTTCTTGACCAATCAAGTCTTTATATATTGCTTCAATTTTTACCCTGGCCCAACTTGTTTTTCGCAAGAATTTCAAGCTGGACTTAATACTTGGATCATTATAAAAACAACGAATTTCTATCATTTTATAGAGTTCATCCCAGCCATAGTGATTTACAAGATCACATAGTATTTTTTCAAGAGTTAATCCATGCAATGGATTATTCGGTTGATCAACTGAATTCGTAAATCGTTTCATCAATGAGGAGTTCGAATGAAAAAGGTGAGGGCTTTGAGGCGCATTGCGTATCAAGGCGGAAGGTCTCGACGGGCATCAGGGCGTCGGGCAGTGTTCCCCTGACCACCAGATTTTTTGCAAAACTCAGCGCCTTGAAAAAGTTTGTCTTGCCTGAGGCATTGCCACCATATATAGCAGCGATCGGCAGTATCCGTGTCGAGTATTTTGCAACCTTTGGAACGCGCTCGCTATGCTGCCGTTCGCGGCTGGCAATTATGGATAAGGAGAGCGGCTCCATGAAGGAGGCCCAGTTTTCAAGAGAGAAATTGATTAACACAAGTGGCCTGTTTTATAAGACATAAATCACTCTCTGAGCCTTAAAATATTCTTTTGAGAAGATTATCCCTCTGTAAAAGAGAAAATTTCTCATGGTATTGAGTGATGGCGACCTGCTGGTGATTGACAAGGCGCTTGAGGAAGAGGAGCTGCGGGAGAAAATTCCCCTCCTCTGGAGGGGTGGCAGGCGAAACCTGACGGGGTGATCACAAAGGGAATAAAAATGTTTGGTTACTATGGGAAGCAGGGATGCGCGACTGCATGAAAAAGGCTGCTTTCAAACAGGCTTGGCAAATCATTCAAGGCGAAGGCTATTACTCAAAGGGAATTCAGAAATTTTATTTCGCATATAAAGAACCATTTAAAACTGTAACATACACGACATCCGCTTTGAGAGGGACTTTTGCTACGCTGCCGCTCCGCAAAAGCCCCTCAAGCAAGGGTTAGCCATCATCGGATGCAGTCATGACGAAGACCACTGCCGCAATCGTGAGTAAAACCTTTGCGACAGCATTCACTTATTACTCGCATGAAGTCATCGAACTTACAATTTTGATACCAGGAGAATGTTTATGATTGATCTTGTCATGGAGTTATCGCAGAAGTCCCAAGCACTTCGCCCAGAAGAACGAGCGCGTCTTGCGAAACTACTGCTTGAGGAGTTAGGCCAAACCTGGCTTTTGCGGAAAGGAAGAGGCTTGCCGTCTTGTGTTTCTTCTGTCAAAACCTTGCTTGTGTATGGAAAGATATGCCACGCTCTTTACAAGCCCCTGTTATTGTAAAGTATGTGCCTGGTGCTTGTTTATCCAGCTTGAAAATGGCTCAACACCTTTTTCCTTGACCTCTTCCAGGACATCGTTCATGAATTGTCGAGTATCAGAAACCTGAACAACCTCATAAGGCTTCTTGTCCGTAACTAATTCGATCAAGTTCAAGGCTTGTTTGGCCTCTTTTTGTTCGGCTTGCTTTTTGTCAAGAATAATTTTTTGTTCCTTTTTGCCCTTCTGATTACTGGAGCCATAAAGCTTATTCAAGCAATCGTAAAGGCTTATTGTTTTTGAAATATTTTCGGACAGTGTTGATTCAGCAGTATTGAGGTTCAGGATATGGCCGCAATAGATGGAACCGTTACCTCCAATAAAGTCAAGACGAATTTCAGGCAAAAGTATTTCTGTTTGCAACTCTTCTGACTCAAGCTTGTAATCAATATTCAGATAGTGTTGAAAATCGAAATTCTCTTTAGCCATTCTGCGAAAAGCTGTCGCAAAAGCATTGTTGCTTCTTGACGAGTTTGTTCTCTTCTCTTGTTTATCATCTATCAGCTTATGATACAACCTGTTAAAGCGTTGTTCCACAAGATCAGCGGCCGATTCGTCAGGGTTATCATGAGCAATGACAAGCGGCTTTGGCGCTGTGTAACGAATGACACCATTTTCGTAGACCGAAAGGTATTCAAGGTGTTTGACGTCAAGAGCATCCTGGCTCTTGACAAAACCTTCAGCTTGACGCATTGCGCTCTCAAGAAGTGAGGATTTTTCAATACCAAGGGCACGATTAATGAGATTCACCCGTTCCCGCGAAAAACGTACTTTTACTGCGCCGCTCTCAGGGCTAACCATGATTAATCCGATGCCAAAGTACTCCTCACGATCAGGATTCGGGGCGTATTTTACTGTTGTAAACCAGGTTTTCATGGTAACTTGATCTTTGCATCCTCTAAAAGCTGTTGATAGAAACCGCGAACCAAATTCTTTCGGGGTAACAAGTAGTGTTTTATAATCGATTCTTTTTCTGTGACTTGACTTCCCGCCATTCCGATCTCTATGATTGGCCAATATACGATATCGGGGAAAGAACGGGTGGAAAAAGAAATCACTTTGCAATTTACTCATAGGCTCCTGAATATTGAGAATGTTCGCATTTTTACTACATTATAAAAAACTGAAAATAAAAACAGGGGGAATATTCATGGCAACGGTGCATGATGTTGCGCAGTATATCCTTGATCATGCTGGGGATATGTCAACATGGAAGCTGCAAAAGCTGGTCTATTATAGTCAGGCTTGGCACTTGGTTTGGGCTGATAAGCCGCTTTTTGAGGAGGCTATAGAGGCATGGGCTAATGGACCTGTTTCGCCATCTCTTTACGAAAAGCACAAGGGGTGTTTTACAGTATCAAGCATACACTGTGGCAATTCTGAAATGCTTACGGAAGATGAACGAGAAACGGTCGATAAGGTTGTAGCCTATTACCAACAATATAACGGCCAACAACTGAGCGACCTTACCCATGCAGAAACTCCATGGATGAAGGCACGAGAGGGCATGGCGTACAATGAGCGAGGCAAAGTGGAAATCACTAAGCGGTCGTTAATAAATAACTATAACAATTTATTCGTGATTTAGCTCAATTTTGTAGTTCCATTCTCCATGAAATCCATTTCGTATAATATGGATTTTTTCAAATTCA